>Ga0073936_10000525_pt1 | contig 59012 bp, 43 predicted proteins | sample AliMusrvi5mmetaG_FD_87041 | JGI IMG/M metagenome (GOLD analysis project Ga0073936, IMG submission 87041) | Freshwater lake bacterial and archeal communities from Alinen Mustajarvi, Finland, to study Microbial Dark Matter (Phase II) - Alinen... | ecosystem: Environmental > Aquatic > Freshwater >...
CATGGTGTTTGTTTTTTAAGGTTTGTTGTTTTTGTTTGTTTGATGAAGCAAAGATATAGTGAACACATACCCCGGTTCAAGCGGTAATTTGTATGTGTAGGTTTTTAGCATGGTTTTGTAGACGCTTTGTTCGTAGCTGTTCAATATTGAAATACATTTATCATTCAAGTATCCTGATTTTTAGGTGTTTTGTATGTAGCAGACATGATTTGTCACCTGTTAACCTGCTTAATTATTTCTTCCACGACTCAATATAAACCTCTGTAAATCTGCTCATCCAGGCATTTGACGAAGTATACCTCAATACCATATTCAAGGGATCGGCCCTTTCATTTGCCATTTTATCCTTTGCTGCCAGGATCCGGGCAAGTTTCTCCTGGTAATAATTTGAAAGACTTTCAAATATTCCCTGAGTATGAAGCAATCTCAGGTAACGCAAAGCTTCTTCAGGTTCATTATTAGCGATAAAATGCTCCAGGGCCTGCATTGAGACTGTTGCATTTGCTTTCAGCATCACAAAGTCATATGCAGTAGTCATTGGTATTCCGAAATGATAAAGACTTTTACTTGCATATAGTTTATCATTTGCCGTAAGCAGCTGAAACCCTTTTTCATATTCCTCTGAAGCCAAATACCTGTTCGCGCTTTCAAGATTTATCTGATATTCAGCCGCATCCTTGTATTTATTAATTGTGTCTTTCAGGAAATTGATGTCGGGGTTACAGTTGCTAATCCGCCCTACTTCGTCAATTGCGCTCTGAAGTATCATAACGCCCTGTTTATAGTCCTTCTGTGCAATGCATTTCACTGAACGTTTCCTGGCTTCAGCCAAACCTTCCTCAATCATCTTGCAGTTGGTTATACTTAACCGGGAATTGTACAAAGCAAGTGCTCTCCTGATTTCCGGGTCCCCCTCCAATCCGTTAAGTCGGGCAGTTGCTGCAGCCATCTGAAAGAATTTTAAGGCAGAGTCAGTTTTGTTTTCCCCGATCAGCTTCTGGCCGAGGGAGATCTGTTCAAGAAGCCATAGTTTGTAAGACCGGTGATAGAGGGAGTCGTAAACAGGGGCAACCTTCAATGTATTTGCTGCCGCAATTTTCCTTGCCTGTTCAAACTGGTGGATGGCTTTTGCATATTGTCTCTGTTGATAATATTCAAAAGCAATAGTGTTGATTTTCGTTATCCTGATTACGACAGGAGAGAAATCAACCGTATCCCTGGTATTCTCAGGCTTTAGGGGAACAGGTTTGCTTACCACAGCTGCGGGCTTTGATTTGACTTCCCGGGGAGCCGCCTGTTCCGGTAACGGAGCCTGGCCGGGCGCTTTGGCCGGAACCTGAACCGGAACCTGAACCGGAGCTTTGGCCGGAACCTGGGCCGGAACCACTTTGCCGGGAGCTTGAGTTGGAGCTGGAACCTGGCTGAGGCCTTCCCCGGTAATTGATGACGGGAATGCAGTTACAGGCATTTTCGTCATATTGTCTGCAGCGTTTTTCTTTAATTTCAGAGGTATGCCTGAGGGAACTGGAAGCATTTTAACTTTTAAAAGCTGAGGTGAGTCTGCACGGCCTGCTTTACTTTTCACTGAAGCCGAATCGGGATTGACCATCTTGTGTCCTTCAACCGGAAACACACTGCTCTCTTTTCTGATCTCATTCGGTTGCAGCACAAAATCAAGCCCATCCACAACATCTCCGTCAGTACTTTTCTTAATAGTAAAAGGTATGCCGGCTGGAACCGGGGTCATCTGAAGTTTGCCCAGCTGCATAGTATCCATTCGAACGGTAAAAGAACCGGGGGGAAGTCCTAAATAGCTGAAGAACCCTCCCTGTTCTGTGATGGTTCGTGCAACCATGACGGAGTCATTGCGGTAAAAACAGACCACAATACGTCCCTGACCCTTGATCCCATGGGAACTTTTCATCGAGACCGTGCCGGAGGCCTCACCTGCTACAGTGACAGGTATGTCGATCATTTTCAAAGTGTTAGGCTCGACCGTCACAGCTAAAGTATGGTTACGGATCTGCCATGCAATATTTTCGAAACTATTCCTGTTCAGTTCAACGACATATGTGACGTAAGGTTCAAGATCAAAGACCCTTGTTATCGTATCCTTTGTGTCAACTTCAATCCGGCCACCATTGATACTGAATGTAAGTCCGCCGACCTTAGGCTCCCCTGTATCACGCTTTCCGTTCTGGTTAAGATCGAGGAATGGCGCAAGTACGAGGCCCCCCCGGCCAACATTGACACGGTTGTTGAAATCAAGATATTTGGATTTTGCATCACAAATCAGACTACCCCTTGCCGACTGGAAAAGAGTTGTGAGCTGGTTGGACTGCTTTACGAGCAGTTCAGCATGTGCTGCAGGGAAATCGTACCTGATGCCGAACTGGATATTGTAGACCTGGCTTGCGAAGATCTGTTCATAAGATAAAGTGGCGTAAAGCTGCTTGAAGAGGCGTTTTTCAAGTTCACATTTCGCCGAGATGAACTTCAGCTGGTTATAGTCAAATTGTGCCTGGGGAGTAAGTGTGAACCCCGAGCGAAACCTGAAACCCAACGACAGGTTGCTGTATACATTTGGGTAACCCGGATTGGGGAAAATCGCATAGGTTGTCAGGTTGGTGCCTACACCAAAAACGGCGCCTGACAATACAAATTCAGCAGTAGTGTAGTTGGTGGAAGGTAATATGATCTGGTCAAGGGTCAGTCGCATAAAGAAAGAGAGGTGAGGAGCCCTCACAGGCATGGAAACAATGGCTTTCCTTTCTTCCAGGTAATTGAAATTTATTGCAGTCTGGCCCTGATGATACCTGGTGTAATCAAGTTCGACCTGGAGACTTGATGGAAGAGAGTAGTTGAGGGTGCCTTTAAATCTTACCCCATACGTATATTCAGCAGAGATAAGCAGGCTTGAAGCGATCCTGAGTGAAAGGTTGGCGAATGGCATAATCGGACCAGAGGTGACGGATGACAGGTATTCAACCCCGGCTCCGACGGTTAATCGTTTGGCAAGTCCGTAATTCAGATTGGCACGGGAATATATACTGCGGATGCCGTTCTCTACCATACCTCCGCTGACTGTATATTCCAGTTCGTGAAGCGGAAGGAAGTTGTAAGGAATATTGATATTTGTTTCTTTGGTTTTTTCTTCGCCCCATGGGCCGTAAAATCTGAGTTTAACCATCGAATTCCCATAAACAAGCGGAACCTCGAAGGTGAACAATCCCGAAGGATCCGCCTTTACGAAATTGACCAAAACGTTATTTACATATAATTCAACGATCCATCCAGGCTCGGTATGGTCACTCAGGGTGTAGGTGCCGAATGCACGCCTGTAGGTCGTTGGGGTGTTTGTAAACTGGGCGCCCACTACCGGGGAGTAAATGGATGAAGTCGCCTGGGTAGTTATCTTTCCAATCGAAATCTGTCTTAATGCAGAGATAGAATTGTCGGCATACCGCCACAGGTAAAACTGATCTTTTTCGGTAAAAGGCTGTCCGTTACTATAATTCAGGAGGATATTCGTTTCCCCTCCTGCAATAACCCCGCCCAGCCCAAGGTTTACCCTGACGTTATAAGGCCCTCTCAACATCTCTGTGGCAATTACCGACCAGTCTGCCATTCCGAAATGGAAGACCGGATGCTTCCGCTTCAGAACCGTATCGGCTTTCCCTTCTCCCTTGAGATATCTTAAATTCCGTCGCAGCTCTTCCTGTCTCATTTCCCTGATAACCGGAAGCTCCGCTTTCGTGGTCAGGGTGATCATCAGGTTTCTGAAACTGAATGTGCAGTTTAGGCCGAACACCTTACTTAAGACAGGAAGGGCAAGAAATACACCCTCTTCAGTAATGATTAGATCGTTCGGCTGCAGTTCAAAAATCTTCTCGCGAAATGTTATACGATGATGTTTCTGGTCAATAAGATAAACGGCATCCTGGGTGATGAAAAAACCTGAAACAGTGTCAAAATCCCTGCTGCAGTCATTTTTGATCTTCAGGTAGTCGAAAAGGACATTCACCGGCAGGTAGGCTTTATTTTCCCTGACAATTGCTGTTATTTCAACATTCCTAAGTTGCTGAATATGAAGCCCGACCGAAATTTCTTCATAATCCGGCTGATCCTGCGAATATGCCCGGGCCGGGATCAGCAGGTTGAAAATTAGTATGGCTGGGAAAATCCATAATAAGATACAAAGGTGAAGCTGGGGATAACCTTGGATGAAGTTGTGTTGTCTTTTGCTTCTCAAGGTATCTTTCCTTTTTAATCCGGTTATTATTGCTGATTGAAAGTAACCGAAAACGTACCGCTGTAGGCACCCACCGGATTAGCCCCGGGGTTGCCCACGGTAAGTATGCCTCCCACGCTTACCGACGTTCGTCCCGAAGGGGCGATAGAGGTTATGAAAGGTGAGACAGGATACGAGTCTCCGAGATGGAGTGTCATGGATCCTCCGTTGCTCCCCGTTAATATAGCGTCGGCCCCGTTTGTTATTGTAACGATAGTCCCGACAATCGCATCAACCTGGAAAATAGCTGGGTAAAATGAGAATCCCAGCATCAGAAGATGAACATCCCCTGCACAGGAACGCGTGCCGTTAGCATATACAATAACCGTCCCTCCTGAAAAGCCCTGGTAAAAAGCCCCGAAATTCATCGATTGGATGGTATACAACTTAACTGGACGAGGAGGTTGAGGCTGGGCGGTTACTTTAACCGGCCCCAGCAGGAATAAAATGATCCCGCTGATGATTAGAAGGAATGCCCTGCATGTTAAAAATGATGTTCTCGGAATGATCATAGCATGGATATATAGACTTTTTTTGACTGGACCCCCGAATCTGATGACAAACGTACAATATAGACTCCGCTGCTGAAGCCGATGTCAATCTTATAAGTGCCGTTTCTTCTCAGGTTCCTTTGTAATAGACTCCTGCCGAGAAGATCATAAATAATAATATCGCCCCCCGTATCCGAAGAAAGATTAAGGTCTACGGTAAGCATTCCTCCGGAACTGTATACTGAAAATCCTGAACCCGGAACAGGGATATCAGTTAAGACTGTATGGCTGAAAACCAGCAAAAAGCGGTTGCCGTAGGAACCGGATAACAGATAAATACTGAACTCAGGACTGGCCTTCAGATCATGATATATTCCTGTATGCCTGTCGAGCAGATAGATGTAAAATTCTGCAGGTATAAGTTCCGTGTAAGAGGCATTAAAGCTGATTTGCCCGTCATGAGCTAAATCCAGCCCGAGAGGAATTTCAGTTATGCTGTCATGAGGGCTTGGTATTGCACTGATCGAAAGCCGTTCCGCATCTGTTGAAACAGCATATAAATTCGGAACAAGATCACTTGTGTTCATCAGCTTCAGTGCATCGAGGTTGTTATCGAAAGCCGGCGATGCTGTATTTTCAAAATAGACCACGACGTGGTCCTGCATGGACTTTTGATTGCTGAAACCGGCAGAGAGACGCACCAGGGGCCTGGCGTCACCTTCCTCCGGTTTATGAAAAACAGGATTAAGATTGTTGATCCTTACGCTGTTATTAAAAACCAGGGTTCCGGCAACAGGATAGGTGCCATTTGACACATGGATGAAGAATCCCTGCATGGCCGGGATGATATTGTTTGCAATGCCGTTGCTTGAAACCCCATTGACATAGCTGCTGTATGTTCCGTAATACTGGTTGGTATCACTGGAATCAAAATAATATATGGCATTATCGATGTTCGTTTTGGTCCATCCGCTGCCTGCAGTCCAGTTGATTGGGGAAGGATAAGGGTTCCCCACGAGGTTGAATCCAAGAGTATACGGGTAGTTGTGATTATAGAGGGTAGGGGCGGTTTGTGTGCCGTTATTCACGGCCCCGGTCAGTGAAACCGTAACGGCCGACCCTGAGTTTCCCAGGTTTGCTGCATATCCTTGCATGGGTGCAAGGGAGTTTGAGGAAGAAGTATAGCTTATCCATCCATTGGATTGCTGGTTTTCGTCGTAACGGTAGAAAGCAGGGAAAGTGGCCGAAAGGTTTACAAAACCTGAAAACTGACCGACCGTACCCGACTGGAATGGAATGCTATAATAGTTATAACCGTATGCAGTGGCGATATACCTTTGAACTGTAACATTACCGGAGACCTGGCCGGCACCGCTGCCATCGATCAACGCAGTTTGTGAAGCAGATGAGAGAAGGGTAAGATATCCTCCCGTAGTCAGTGTTCCGTTACTTATTAAAAGAATTCCTGCCACGCCGACGGCGCCTCCCAGGTTTAAGCCATTGGCACGGTTCAGGGTGAGGTTGTTTAGGGAAACCGCTGGCAAGGTTGTAACGGTGCCGCTGCCTCCGACAACTATATTTGAAGAACTTCCTCCCAGCAATGTTCCGGAAGTGGTACTGATCGCACCGTTGATAGTCAAATTGTTTGCCCCGACCGAGAAAGCTCCGCCGGCAAGTGTCAGAGTTTGTTCCACGCTCAGGTCCCCGTTCAGTATTACGCCGGAACTGTTGCTGATAGTCAGGGCCTGGACTGAATTATTGAGAAATGCACCTGAAGGTATGCTCTGAGAGCCTGAGCCGGCAAATACCACAACCGACGATGCAGAGGTGGCATCTATCTGCGCACCGTTCGTAAATGAAAGACTTCCTGTTATTGTAAGCTGATATCCATTCGTTACAAAATCTTTCGCTGCCTGGACATTAATAATATTGCTGAGCGATCTGTTCTGATCCAGGAAGCAATGATTGGAAGGAGCAGCTGAAAAAGCAATGCTGGAACCGTCGGGGGGAACCGCGCTTCCGGTCCAGTTATCCGGGTTTCCAAAATTTGTGCTGTTGGTACCCTGCCAGACATAATTACTGCTTTCCAGGGCGCCCATCTTCGGAGGCGACCCCCTGGTGATCCCTGAATAATCCAGTAGGATACCTGTACCTGAAACCCCTGTCAATGATGCCGACGGATAATAGCTTACCGCGGTTGTTCCCCCGGGGCTGGCAAAAACAGGGCTTATTGCCTGGCTGCTACCATCCAGCCCGCTTACGATAGGTAGGGAGGTTTTATCCGCAGCTCCGTAATAACCCAAAACCCCGCCTGTACCTGATATAAAATAATCATTATATCCCAGTGTCAGGTTGGTGCTAACGGCGTAGTTGAAATAAGCTGCATAATGCTTGCTTGCCCCGCTAACAGTCGAACGGGCATTCATAAAGATGTTGTTCCTGTAGTCCCGGGTGTTTGAAGATGCGTTGCTGTATAGACAGTATGATTTATTGGTTGCCCCTGAAGCCAGGCTTCCCCCGATATACACCGTGTTGAAATAAAGATAGCATGTCTGGGAGGCTGCTGCTGCATCATATATCCCGAAAACAGTTGTCGAAGTATTCCCCCCCAAACTAATAATATTGTTGGAGTAGGTGGCAACTCCTGTTACAATCCTGATCCCATACATAGAAGCAGAAGTAGAAGAACCCGTTACCGAAAGGCTATATATAAAATTCCCTGAGACCACGTTGGCACCTGTCCCAGCGTTAAAATTCAGGCCGATTACGTTGGCAGTCCCGGAGCTGGCGCCGGTCACCGACAAGTTAGAGATCAGATTTCCATTGAGGTTGTTTACTCCGGAACCGCCGGTGAAATAGATACCGAAAATATAACCGGCAAATGATGCAAAGGAGTTGGATAAATTATAAATGGTATTCAAAGTAACCGTCCGCAAGGTGGCTGTGCTAAGGGCTATTCCGCATACTGAGGCTGTGTTTGTTGCGGAAGTATTTGCATTGGCAATGGATAAATTGAAGATCGTATTGTTGGTGATGGTATTGGTGCCGTTCACTGACGCAATACCGTTGATAAGCCCTGCTGTGCCAGTGGTTGTATTGGTTGTCGCATTTTGCAGATTGGCAATGGTATTGCCGGTTATATTGATAGTACCGGTACCTCCGCTATAGATCCCGTAAACACTCTGGGCGTTCGCAGAAGTGGTACTGGCCGAGCTGGCGCTGATGCTATTGGCAGTGGTTGTGCTTCCGATGGTATTATTACTTATTGTTGTGGTTCCTGCTACTGCTGTCTTATTTATTCCATAAAAATTACTTGCCGATGTGGATGTATTGGCCGCGGTGATTGATCCGATAATATTGTTCTGGATTACTACTATTCCAGTACTGGTAATATCAATACCATCCACGACCGCTGCTGTTGCTGCGGCGGTTACAACAACCGAACCAGTACCGGTTGCTGAACCGACTACATTCCCGCCCGTTGTACCCACGTTTACATCTCCGGCTTCAATGTCTATTCCCATCCATGTTGCAGAGCCTGTGTTGGTCCAGGAAATGTTCTGGATGGTATTATTCTGGACATTGCTTGCCGTACCTGTTCCAACACTCAGATTGATCCCGGTGAAAGCAGTATTCTGGCCGGTTTTAGTCCATGCAGCACCTCCGCATAGCGCAGCCTTCCCACCAATATAGTTGCCGCTCACAGTAAAGCCGGTCCCTGTGCAAATAATTTGCAACACATTAAAGGCAACTGCCCCTGTGGCAGCAAATGCAGTTGTTTCATAAAAGCTATTGCCGGTAATGGTCCAGGTGGTATTGTTGGCGTTTATATTTATCCCAAAAGAAGCTGTTGCCTTGTTTAGAAAATCATAAATATTATTGTTGCTGATTATATCACCGCTGTTGGTATATGCAGCGGTCCCCGATGAATAAATGGCATTCAGCGGCCTGCTGGCATCAGCCGAATTGGTTATATTGTTATTGGATATTGTATTCCCGTCGTTTCCCGTTGTTCCTGTAGTTGTGCTGAAAAAAATGATACCTGAAGCGGCGGCTGTTGTTGAACCCTTAATTGTACAATACTTAATCACGTTATTGCTTGCGTCGTTGATGAAACGTATTGTGGATGTACCGGCGGTCGCGGATGCACTGGTATTGGAAACAGTAAGGCTTATGGCAGATCCGGTGGCATTTACCCTTCCGTCAATGGTGACATAATCAGCACCACTGAAATCGATGAGAGGCAAGGCCAGGTTTCCGGTGATTGTGAGGCCTGTTGCCATGGGATAAATATTCACCGATGTGTAATTTGCACTTCCTGTCCCGCTCTGATTCAGTTTTGCAGTGGCAGTTTCGGTGGTATTTGCGATTACCTGAAGTGTGATTGCCCCGGTAATAGTTCCGGCGTTGATGGCATCAAAAGCAAGTTTTAATGTGGAATAATTGGCGCCTGTATTACCAACTGTTTTGGTAGTCTGGGCATTTCCATCCTGAACAGATATCATGAAAGCCATTGTTATTACCAATAACAATGTGCTGATCCGTTTCATACGTCATTTTATTAAGTGTTGCAGGTGTTTAGTGTAAAATCAACTCGGCATCGGCAAGCTTCACAGCTTTTGGCTCTGCCTGAGTAGAAAATTCAACGTATAATTTTCCTGCATGATAATTGACCTCGCCAGTTTTATTCAGGTCAAACTGGAAATTTCTGAGTTTGTTAGGTGAATAAACAGCAAGCCCTTTTATCATCCCGACCTGGGTGGTCTTCCCATTAGGTGAAGTATAATTTACAATGACATCACCATACACTGAAAAATTACCCGTACGGTTAAATGTCAGTTTTAATCTCGGGGTTGTGTCGTTAACCATTTCGAGGGCAAGATTCGAAAGACTGACTTTGGTGGTGGATTCGCCAACGCGGATGATTACAGGGATTGTAATACCAAAAACGGGGGTAAGCTTTACTGAGATAGTTGTTGTATCCTTGGGAGCTTCTTCTTCTCCCAAAGGTTTTAAATTCGGAACTGCCCTGAAGTATACGTGTGAACGGTATTCACCCGGGACGAGGTCGGTTGTCTTGGTAAGCTGGATTTTAACTACCTGGGCTTCATTCGGACCGAGGGAAACGGTGCGGGGAAAGAAACGCAGGTAAGGATCGGCAAATAATTGTCCGGAATCGGGTTCGGTAATGGTTTCGAACGCTCCGTCATCTGTCATCCGGATCCTGATTATTGAAATTACATATTTGGCTGTATCGGTCCCGGTGTTGGCCAGGTTAAGTTCCATCGATTTTTTAGCACCTTCAAAAACGATTCTTCGGGGAGTAAGTAATAAATTACCCTGGGCCATTAATAGGGAGGATGAATCGAACAGGGAAACTGCCAGCCCTGAGACAATCATAAAAAAATATGCTATCGTTTTGAACCTGAACGATATCTGTTTGAAACTTAAAATATGCATAAGAGGTGATTTTGGTTAAAATGTATACAAACCTAAAGCGAAAAGAAGCTGTTTGTGATCATACCTCAAAATAGTTATTAAATTGTTGTGAACACCTTTGGGATGTGTATCGTGGTCATCCTCAAAGCTATTCAGCAAATCTACCCCGTTAATTATAGCTGAATGTTATTGAGTAGGTCCCAGTATAAATACCGACAGGATTATCATTGTTTGTGCCGGCAACGAGTGATGCGCCAACTAAAACAACCTGGGATCCTCTGTCGGGAATAACAATTCCCATTCCCTGGGAAGGTAAAGATATCCAGTTCGTGACAACCATTGTTTTTGAATTCGTAGTATTAGTGAGGGTTACCGGCCCGTTGGGCAATGTTATTGAAAAAAGGGCGCCGCTTTCGCCGCTGATATAGAAACTGGCGGCATTGTGAGTTCCTGAGCCCAGGGCAATAGTTCCCGTGGCTGATTGTGTCCCCTGCGGTGTGATCGTTACCTGACCCCCGGCTGATTGAGGGGCAAAACGTCCGAAATTTAGCTGGGCGGTTTCCATTGCTGCAAGAGATGTAATAACTTCGGCTGAAACATGTCCTGTGACCCTGACCTGGGCTTGCAGCTTATTCATGGCTAAAAAAGAAACAACTGCAAGAACTATAACCTGAAAGGTAAATGTTTTCATTTTAAAAAGATTAGCAACGTGAGGGCTTAAAAATTCCACTCAACTTAGGCAAATATACTAAATTTTTGTTCGATTTGCCAGTAATCCCATTATTATCAAAAGAACGAAGTTCGTTACTTCCTGACGGGCAATTAATTATAATTTACTGTAACGGTGAACGGAGTGGGCGAGGTATATGATCCTGCAGCCTGGGATGCACTTACATTCAAGGTTGCACCGACCTTAAGAGTCTGGGTGCCGGTTCCGCTAAGCGTGCCGGTTGTGGCGGGGTTGCTGATGAAGGTACCTGCCGTCATGCTGTTTGCTCCGCTGGTTAGGGTGGTGGCAGTTCCCGGTAGAGTTATTGAATAGGTGTAATTGGCAGCACCTGTAACATTAAATGATGCAGCTGTCACTGTTCCTGCGACAGCAGGCAGGGTGACTCCACCTGTCGATGTGCGGGTTCCTGCAGTTGATAATAAAACTGTACCTGCAGTTGCATTGATAGCAACATTACCGAAGCTGATGTCGGCGGTTTTTGCGATGGTGATTGGTGTTACAATAGTGGCTGAAGCAGCACTGGTTGATGAAACCTGGGCAAACAAGCTGGCCGAAAGTCCAATCAGAATTAATGCGAGGGCGAAGGATCTGATCTGTGTTTTCATTGTATTTTGATTTTTATACTGGTTTTCTTTTTTGCGGTGATGTAGTCACTTAATCAAAGAATCTGATACAAAAGTAAGTCAATGCAACAGGGTGTTTCAAGCACCAATTTGTAAGTGTAGAGATTTAGGCCTGTTTTGTAAGCAGTTTATTTGTAAATGAACCAGGGGGAACATTATTCAGGGGCCGGATTTGCCCGGTTAACCAATATAAAGATTATACCTGGCAATTATCAGAAGACCTGAAGACATTGAAAGCAAGGATGTAACCGGAGGAAGGGAAGGAAAGTCTTAACATCTTCCTCACCGGGTTTTATTTCAGTGGACATCCAGCCCATGAAGCATGTATTCGAGATGCAGCATGGATTTCAGGATTTCGTCCATGTATTCGTTAACGGCTTTCACGCTTCCCGGCAGGGTAAATACCAGGGTTTTGCCCATTACCCCTGCAACCGACCTGCTGAGCAGGGCCTGGGTCTTTACAGCTCCGTATTTCATCCTTATCATTTCCATGATGCCGGGAATTTCTTTGTCAAGCTGTGGTTTTATGACATCAACGGTGAAATCCCTGGGGCCTATGCCTGTGCCTCCCGTGGTAATTAACAGATCAACCAGTTCATCTTTTGCCTGGTGCACCAGTTCCGTGAGTTTATACTGATCATCCGGGATAAGGGCATAATGGATGAACAGGTTCAGTCCATTGTCACTGAAAAAGCTGCGAAGCAACGCCTGCAGCCTGGCGCCGGAGCGGTCTTCGTACTCTCCTGAGCTGGCCCTGTCGCTGAGCGTGATAACAAGCACCCTGTACATCCTTGGGTGGAATTCAAGGATGTCCCCCTTACCGATCAGGCCCGGATGAAGTACCCTGGCAAAGATACCTTCCTTTGGCATTACGCAGTCGCCGACTTCCTTGAATATCGAACAGGAAGTCCCGTGGCATTCCTTGCCGATCTGGGTGATCTCTATCTCGACTTCCCCGCAGGTCAGTCGGTCCAAAGGACGAACTTTAGTGTAATCAAATCCTTCCAGGGTAATGTTCTCGGCAAACTCGCCCGGAGAAATACCGCGCCCGGCTTGCTGTTCGAATTTCCTGATACTCTCCATGCCCAAAAGGCTGATCTGCCTGTTCCATGGCCCTGAATGGGCATCACCCTCAACACCCTGGTGGGTTAGCTTTATACCGTCAACTGGTTTTTTTACCGTGCCTTTGGTTTCGGAAATATTTACAGAAACAACCTTGAATTCTTCCATAATGAAGGGTTACGCACTATATTAAATGTCTTCCTTTGTTTTGCTGAGCAGCCTTACCTCATCCAACTTCATGCTTTTATCGGCTGCCTTGCACATATCGTAAATTGTAAGCAGTGCTACTGAAACCGCAGTCAGGGCTTCCATCTCGATGCCGGTTTTGCCGGTACAACGGGCCATGCTGTTCACCCGCACCCCTGTTTTATCAAGGCTTGCCCTGACTTCCAGTTTTGTTATACCAAGAGGATGGCATAATGGAATAAGTTCCGATGTTTTTTTACCGCCCTGTATGCCCGCGATCTCCGCCACCGTAAGCACATCGCCTTTCTTTATCTTGTTCTCACGGATCAGTGCGATGGTTGCTTTTGCAAGAGTGATATGGCCGGTGGCCTCAGCCGTGCGCAACTGCTCGGGTTTGACGGAAACGTCAACCATGGTGGCCTTGCCCGACTTATCTATGTGTGTTAGTTTGCTCATACTTCTCACGGTAATTCATCCTCCAATATTATGAAAAAAATCCGAGGTATTGGATGTGCCTTTTTCGGGCTTCATGCCAACTGCAGCCTCCACTGCCGCCTTGATTCCCATTTTGCGGATATCGAATTCCATGTCGCTGAACAGGCAGGGTTTGATCCTGCCATTTGCGGTCAGGCGGAGTCGGTTACAGTTGGCGCAATCGCCTCCATGCCCATTCTCAACAATAGTGAAACAGCCTTCGCCAAGGTTCATCTGGTGAATGAACCTCGCTTCAAAACCATTTGACCGGCAAAACTCCCGCACAGCCACTGCATCCGGTTCCTCAGATGAATCTTTGATCACGCAATTGATCTTGATCGGTTTCAGGCCCGCCTTTTGTGCAGCTTCTATCCCAAGCATTACCTTCGAAAGTTCGCCACCCCTGGTGATCTCCCTGAACCTGACGGGATCCATGGTGTCGAGGCTGATATTGATCCTGTGCAGGCCGGCAAGGGCGAGAGGCTGTGCATACTCTTCAAGCAAGATGCCGTTGGTAGTAAGCCCGAGGTCGAGTATACCCGGAATGGCAGCCACTTCCGATATAAACCTGACCAATCCTTTCCTTACCAGGGGTTCGCCTCCTGTGATCCTCACTTTGGATATCCCCATAGATACTGCCACCCGTATCACCTCCAGGATCTCTTCGTATGAAAGGATATCGGTATGGGAAAGCATTGTTATGCCCTTGAGGGGCATACAATAAACACAGCGAAGGTTGCAACGGTCGGTTACGGAAACCCTTAAATAGGTGATAGGGCGGTTAAATCGGTCGAACATCGGCAGTTTCTCCTTTTCTTATACCGGTTGTCCCTATCTCCATGATCAGCATGCCATTGGCTTTGGTGTATGCATTGATATGAGCCGAGCTGTGATATTCAACCGGGAATACCAGGCCGTCGCGAATCATTACCGGGATAACCGATTTCCTTGCCGATTTCCTTCTTGTAAAATCGGCTCCCATCGGCAGCTTAAGGATAAGGGGCTGCTGTTCGCAACCCATCAATTTCAAAATGAATGGTTTTACCAGCAGTTCAAACAGTACGAATGAGGAAACGGGATTTCCCGGCAGTCCAAAGATGAACTGGTTGTTGTAACGGGCAAAAACAGTTGGGCGGCCGGGCTGTATGGCTATACTTTTAAACAGGATCTGAGCCCCAAGGCTTTCCATTGCAGCAGGTACATAATCGAAATCACCCATGGAGACGCCACCTGTAAGTATCACTATATCAGTCTTATACAAAGCCATTGCCATTTTATCCTGAAGGTCTTCGGGAGTGTCATCAGCAATGCCGTAATAGGTGCATTTTACAGGAACCTGCCTTGCCTGGGCCACAAGCTGCCAGGCATTTGAATTTCTTATCCTTGCACCTGACGGCTTGTCTTCAGGTTCCACCAGCTCGTTCCCTGTTGAAATCACAGCAACATGTGGCTGACGGCTCACCCATATCCTGGTATTACCAACTGATGCAAGAACGGCAAGATGAGCTGCGCCTATCAGGGTTCCCTTATCCAGGACTTTTTCTCCTGCTTTAACGTCTTCGGCTTTGATGCAAATATTCGCAGCAGACTTTTTTTTAATGAATTTTATGGTGTCTGCGGATGAGGTCTCGGTGTCTTCAACCATGATCACGCTGTCGGCCCCGGTCGGCAGCATGCCGCCGGTCATTATCCTCGAGCATTCCCCTGCCTGAACCTGCTTCTGAGGAACCGAACCTGCCGGGATTGTCTCTATCACTTTCAACTCCATCCCGCATCCCGCATCCCGCATCCTGCATGCGAAACCATCCACCGCCGATTTGTCGAACGGAGGCATGCTGATATCCGAAAACACATCCCTGCTCAGCACCCTTCCACTGGCCGATTCCCAGGAAACTTCTTCTTCCCCGCTTACCTGTGCATTATTCAGCGCTATTTCTAAAGCTTCTTCAAATGATATCATTCTTCAATAAATTTTACCGCAGTGGCTTTAAAATTCAGCCAGATCTGGATCCCTTCCTTTATGCCCAATTTGTTGCGGGAGATGCCGGTGATCAGGGCATGGAGTTTTTCCCCGGCATTCACGCAGATATCAAAACCATTCGGCGTGGCAATGATCTCCTCCACTTTTCCTTCAAACACATTGCTGGCCGAGGAATCCAGGGCAGCAGCCGAAAGTACGATATCTTCTCCTCGTATCATAACGAAGCCTTTCAGGTTTTCTTGCACTGAACCAAGCCTGATCTTCATACCTCCCGGGGTTTCGGCAAAAGGTAGTCCACCGTACATTATAATCCTGGCAGGAATAAAGTTCCTTATCCCTATAAAATGGGCTACAAATCCGTTCCTTGGGTGATGGAATACCTCGTCGGGAGTCCCGGACTGTAATATGCTTCCATGGTCCATCACCGCGATGCGGTTTCCCAGCGACAAGGCCTCTTCGTAATCGTGGGTCACATGCATGATAGTTTGCCCTGCCCGGTGGATCTGCCTGAGCAAGGCCCTGATTTCGGTTTTAAGCTGGCTGTCCATGGACGACAGGGGCTCGTCCAGCAGGAGGATCTCAGGTTCCTGTATCATTGTGCGTGCCAATGCAACCCTCTGAAGTTCCCCTCCGGATAAGGATGAAGGATAACGCTCGAGCAAGTCTTCAATTCCCAGCTTGGAGCTCAGTCCTGCAATTTTATTTTTTATTTCTTCATGTGGAAGACCATGCTGGGCATAAGCCAGGTTCTTCCTCACTTTCATGTGGGGGAAGATGGCATGATCCTGGAACACCAGCCCGACTTTCCTTTGCTGTATCGGCAGTTTTGTAATCTCTCTCCCCCCAAGTTCAATGGTCCCGCTGTCGGAACGAAGAAGACCTGCAATAGTTTCCAGGAGTATTGATTTTCCTGCGCCCGAGGGGCCCAGCAGGATGAAATAATCTCCGTCTTCCACAGTAAAAGAAATATCCTTGATGCAGAATCCCCTGAGGTCTTTATTAACGCCTGTGAGTTTCAGCATCTGTCAGTTCTTTTTGGAAGATGAAAGCAGCAGGCGGATCATCATGAAGAAAACAAGTACGACCAGGATAAAGATCACCGAAACGGGTTGTGCATATTTAAGTCCGAAGGAAGTGAAACGTTCGTAGATCAGCACAGGTGTTATCATAGGATGGTAAGCGATGATAACGACGGCCCCGAATTCGCTCATGCCCCTTGCAAACATCAGTATGAGGCCCGAAAGGATGTTTTTCCATGCCAGGGGAAGTGAGATTGTGAAAAACACCCTTACCGGTGAAGCCCCGAGTGTAAGCGCAGCTTTTTCAAGGCGTTCGGGAACCGAGATAAAGCCGTCCCGTGCCGCATTGATGAGGTAGGGGAGACTAACAAATGCCATTGCTATCATGATACCAGCCGGATGGCCTACAAAATTAAACCCTGCAGCCGAGCTTGCTTTTCCCAGCCAGGTGTCCCTTGATAAAAACCCCAGTACGGCTATGCCTGCAGCTGAATGAGGAATGACCACCGGCAGGTCGATGATGGCGGTGACCAGTTTCTTTAGGGGGAAACTGTAACGGGCAAGTATCCATGAGAAAGGAACAGCAGCCAGGGCAAACAAAAGGGTACCTCCCATGGAAGTCCCCAAAGTGAGTAATATACTGTTCTTTACTTCGGGATCTTTCGCTGTTTCAAACAGCTTGAGAGGAGAGGATGAAAATAACAGGCCAAGCACCGGGGCGAGGATGAACAAAAGAATGATCGCTCCCAGCAATGAAAATACCCATTGAAGAGTCTGGCGTTTCATTCAGCCAAGATTAGCGAGATCTCCGATACTGCCTTCACTGCCCTGTCGGAGAAAAAATCGCAGGCAGGAAAGACCCTGAATTTTCCCCCGTCTTCATTTCCTTCGCAGGGTACCAGCAGCAATTCGCTCTGGTCGTTGCGGTTCATGACTTCACTCAATGAATACACTGCCCTGTAGCCGTCGGCGCCCACGATGAGCAGCAGGCTGTTCCTGAGGTTTGCATGGTCCGGATGTATATATGCAGCGAGGAGTTCGCTCAGCATGGCGCCTTTAAAGGGTGTCGTACTGTGAATTCCTCTTCCCCTTCCGTAAAAAATAGTGTTGTAAGTGACAGTGGATTTTTCACTGATACTGTCGATCACCCCGGTCGTTGTTTTACCTGATGTAATCCTGATATTGTTGGAATACAGTGGTTTAAGATCCCTATTGACGGGGATGCTGCGTGATGGTGTTCTTACCGTGATCTTCGTGGGATTGCTGATGTTCCTTTCGCCAAGCAGGTCGCTGCCCACAACTAGTTTCCTTTCTGCAGGAAGCGGCCAGAGGTCTCCCGTCTTGCTGGGAACAATCCTGGTAACTTCTGTTGCGATAATGCAGTTGTGAAGGTTGTTGGGATAGAATATCTCTCCCCAGCTCATCACGACTTTTTCCCCTTTGTCATTTTCAATGACCACGTACAGGTCAATTACCGGGGAGAAATCCTCCTTATTCTTTTTTTTAAGAATGCGGCTTGTCAGGATGTCAAAAAGGGAGTATCCTTCATAGCGGTAAGCCCCGGTAAAATGGTTCTTACCGTCTTCGCCCAGCAATGCTTCTTTTACGATCACGCTATGCTTGCTGAGGCCGGCCAGACCGGCAGTCCCTGGATTTTCAATCTCGCCGCCCACCAGTATCTCACCTCCCGGCAATGCATAGGTATCGGCATTGTCGTAGAAATTGTTGTTCCTGTCTTTCGGATCTGCTGCTGAAACCAGCTTCAGTGGTTCCGCTGCATTATTTTGTTGCTTGTCCTGCGCCATGAATGTCAAGGGTGTGATCCATAATAATCCTGCCAGGAGGATGAGTCGGGTTTTCATATCCAGCCTGGTTTACGGCTTTTTAACGAAGGGTTTCAGCCGGTCGGGAACAAGGCTGTAATTCTTCTCTTCCATGGGAACAACCGAAGGCTGACCGTCCTTTTCCAGAATAGCCATCCCCTTGTCCTTTGAAAGCAGGAATTCCAGGAAGGCAACAGCAGCTTCCCTGTTCGGAGCGTTCTTAAGCATGGTGATCCCGTAGATCATGGCTTCGCCTTTGATCTGGTCTGTTTTTCCGGGCTCTTTTCCTTTGATGTCCACAACAGCCTTTTTGTAATCTTCGTTGAATTTCGGGCTTTTCAGGTTGACCTGGTCGGGAAGCAGAAGGTAGTTTAGTTTATGCTGCACAGCGACCGACCTGTAATTGAACACATAATCAATGTTGTTTGATTCAAGCAGGGCAATCAAATCCACTTCTTTAGGCCTGATGTAGTTCAAATCTTTTTCCTGCATCTGTTTTGCAAGACCCGGTTTTTTATAATATGTTTCGGAAAGCTGAAAGCACATCACCGTCCTGTAACCGCAGGGATCTGCATTGGGGTCTGCACGGCCAAAAGCAACTTCAGTTTTCATAAGGATGTCATACCAGTTTTTTGCATTGAGCTTGTCCTTCAGTTTCGACTTGTCGGAATAAATAATGCAGAGTTCATTACTTGCAAACCTGATATTAAAGTCGGCATAAGCGGGAACAAGCATTTTGTCTATAACCCCGTAATCCGAAGCAGCCATAATATCGCAGGGCTTTTTCAGGTCGGTGATCTTGCGGGCGCATTCAACGCTGCCGGACGATTCGATGAGCACATTGACGTTGGGATAGATCTTGTTAAATCCGGCCTTGATCTCTTTCATCGGGACCGAAAGGCTGCCAGCATGAAAAATGATGAGATCGCCCTTGAGATCCGCAGGTTTCTGGGAAAATGTGTAAGAGGTCAGAATGAAACTGCATAAAAGGACAGCAAAAAATCGTTTCATAAATGGTAGTATTAGTTTAGCAATTATTATTCTTTTCCTGATAATTCATTAAGAAAGTCGTTAAATCCTTTTTGAATGACGGCATCTGCATCTGAATGGAACCTGTCAAAGGCCTTTACCAGGAGTTTCCCTTCTTCGGTAAGAGCCATGCTTCCGCCTTCTGCTCCGCCCCTGTGTTTTTCCAGGAGAGGGAAGCCGAAGAAGTCTTCAATTTTTTTGATGTTGCCCCAGGTCCTCCGGTAGGTGTAACCCAGCTCATCACATGCAGCCTTGAGTGAACCTTTTTCGGAGATCAGCTTAAGCATGCGCCATTTTCCATCGCCAAGTATGCCGTTGCCCTCACTGTTGGCGAGCCAGATCTTGTAATCAAGTTTAATGTCCTGAACCCGGGCTTTGAACTTTGTTTCCATAAGCAAAAATACTACTTTTTGCGATATGCTAATAAATGCATATCCACCGTGAAATAAAAAATCCGTACATTTGTAGACATAATTAATTAAGTCTAAATAAACACTAAGAATAAACTATCTTTTTTGCTCTTCTATGAAAACAGGAAAACACGCTGTCATTCTTCCTGAACACCAGGAAGGGCGAATTGGAGATGATAAAAATAACCGATATGCAAAATTGAGCATAACGAAAAATGAATTATTTTTGCAAGCTTTTTCAGTTCCTTTGGAGGAAACAAAAGGCCGTCAACATAAACAGGAATTACCAGAAAGACATTAAATACCATAAAATGAACAACGCAATTTTTAATCTCGAACGACCGGAGAATGAACATACCCTGAATTATGCGCCGGGTTGCAGGGAAAGAAAAACCCTGAATGAAGTACTCGATAAGATGAGCAGCGAGGTGCTGGATATTCCTCTTATAATCGGAGGGAAGGAAGTGAGGACCGGCAAAACTGCCAAAGTGGTGATGCCTCATGACCACCAGCATGTACTGGCCAACTACCACCTGGCAGGTGAGAAGGAAGTAGGGATGGCAATAGAAGCTGCCTTGAAAGCGCATAAGGAATGGGAGGAAGTTTCATGGGTCGAGAGAGTTTCTATAACATTGAAAGCTGCCGAACTCATTGCAACGAAATACCGTCAATGGATCAATGCAGCCACCATGCTGGGACAGGGTAAAAGCGTATACCAGGCCGAAATAGACGCCGCATGCGAGACTACGGATTTCCTGAAGTTCAACGCTTATTTTACAACCGAAATATACAAGGAGCAGCCTCATTCACAAAACGGGATCATCAACCGCATAGAATACCGGCCTCTCGAAGGATTTGTCTTCACTGTCACCCCGTTCAATTTCACTGCCATTGCCTCCAACCTCAACATGGCCCCGGTAGCGATGGGGAATACCACGGTATGGAAACCCTCATCGACTTCGATTCTTTCAAATTATGTATTAATGCAGATCTTCAAGGAAGCCGGATTACCTGATGGGGTTATCAATTTTGTTCCCGGCTCAGGAAGTATGATAGGTAAAGTGGCTTTGGGTCATCGTGATCTTACAGGCATCCATTTTACTGGGTCTACTGGTACGTTCAACGGTATCTGGAAAACCGTTGCAGATAATATGTCGGGTTACAGGTCTTATCCAAGGATAGTGGGGGAGACCGGGGGAAAGGATTTTATTTTTGTACATCCTTCTTCGGACCCCCAGGAAGTTGCCGTTGCGATCGTCAGGGGTTCTTTTGAATACCAGGGGCAGAAATGTTCAGCTGCATCCAGGTCTTATATCCCCGAATCGCTTTGGAATGATGTAAAGACAAGGATAGGTGATATGCTTTCGACGGTTACCGTGGGGGATGTGCGAGAATTCAGCCACTTCATGAATGCCGTGATCGATGAAGCTTCGTTTGACAACATCATGGGGTACATCGAACATGCAAAGAAAGCTGATGATGCGGAAGTTGTATTCGGAGGAACCGGGGATAAATCAAAGGGATTTTTCGTGCAGCCGACAGTTATCAAAACCAGCAATCCCCATTATAAATCAATGGAAGAAGAGATCTTCGGGCCTGTAATGACAGTTTATGTATACAAGGATAAGGACTTCGAGGATACGCTTCACATCTGCGACCATACTTCGCCATATGGACTTACCGGTTCGGTTTTCTCGAAAGACCGCAATGCGCTTAACACCGCCTGCAGGATACTGCGTTACGCAGCCGGAAATTTTTATTTCAACGACAAACCCACGGGTGCCGTTGTTGGGCAGCAGCCATTCGGAGGAGCCAGGGGCTCAGGCACCAACGACAAGAGCGGAAGCCACCTGAACCTGCTTCGCTGGACAAACCCCAGAACAATCAAGGAAACCCTTATTCCTCCTACGGAGTTTACATACCCGTATATGAAGGTCGACAAATGCCATTGACCGTGACTCGTGATCCGGTTTACGGTTCACGGATCACGAGTCACGATTCACGGTTTTAAGTTGCTCCCTCATCTTCCTGTACAGTATGATGGGATGATCGCCTGAGATCAGGTGTTCGTCCATTTTCAGAGATGTGGCCTGTGGCTGGTGGGTTTCAACCACTGTACGGTCTTGTTTAAGCACAATGCGGTTGAATATTTTTGAGAATTCAAAATACAGATTCCGCAGCAAAGGCAGTTTGATCATTTTCTGGTAAGTCCTGAGATAAAACAGGGTATGTTCGTCATCTATAGGCACAAAGGCCACGATGATCCTCATTGAATCCATGATATGGTTCTGCCAGAGGTTGGGGAAGATGAACGTAATATACACGCTTTTCTTCGGAGGCTCAGGAACCTGGTCGGGTTTCAGGGGCAGCTGTCCGCGGTCTTCCTCATTGAAAGGCCAGAAAGAAATAGAGTTTTCCCCCTGCCTGGTATAAGGTCCGTTCACAACAGGGCCAATGCCCCTTCCTATTGTGGAATGATGGATAAAGGGAACATGAACCACATCAAGCTGGTTCTCAATTCCTCTTGAATAATGAGCTTTCCAGAGATCGGTAAAGGAGGATGAGATCAGGCTGTCGTCCAGGTCGTCAAACCAGGGAACTTCAGGAAAACCACCATCGGGAATCTTTCCGTTAAGGGGCTGGGGGGTGTACCAGGCGTAAACAAAGCCATGGGCTTCCTTAACCGGGTAAGAGTTTGCCCTTATATAATCAGGAACCTGGGATGCCTTGCCATTCGCGGGGATCAGGGTGCAACGTCCTGTGGTATCATACTCAAAACCGTGAAAAGGGCATTGGAGATAATCTTCTTTAACCTTGCCGCAGCTGAGTTGTATTCCACGGTGAGGGCATTTATCCCGGAAAACGCCTAAACATCCCCGGGAATCTCTCCAGGCAACAATCTTTTCACCGAACCTTGTAAAGCCTTTGACCTGGTTCTTCTTTATTTCGCACGATTCAAGAATAACATACCACTGGTTTGGGATCATATCTGAAAAATTAAGAAACAGAGGGCTAAATATATGGAGAAAATTCATCCGCAGTCAACAATATAAAACCTGAAGGGGATGTTGTATCTTTGATTAAAATATTCATAAATGGCAGCTGGAAAGAGAAAACGTATAGCCCTGGTGGCCCACGATAACTGCAAGCATGATATTGTGGAATGGGTTGAATGGAACTGGCAGGTCCTGATGAAGCATCAGCTGATATGTACAGGAACAACCGGTCAATTGGTCAACGACGCGCTTACAAAGAGAATAGATATGTACCAGGCCGACAATCAGGTGGCCGGCGAGGGGTCTTCCACTGAAAAGACCACCCGCACCGAGGACAGGAAAAAATATCCTTTCCCGAAAATCATCAGGCTGAAATCGGGTCCTTTTGGTGGCGATCAGCAGTTGGGAGCCATGATCTCCGAGGGACGTGTCGATATTCTGATATTCTTCTGGGATCCCATGCAACCGCATCCTCATGATGTGGATGTAAAGGCATTGCTGAGGATATCCGTATTGTATAATATACCTTCGGCGTGCAACCTTTCCACCGCAGACTTTCTGATATCTTCAGCATTGATGGATGAAGATTATCATCCTAAAGTCAGGGATTATTCAGCATATCTCAGCAGGAATATACCCGAGTAGCCGTGAGCCGTGAGCTGTGAACCGTGACTGGTGAACATTGAATTATGACCATTCACCATTCACGGATCACCGTTCACTATAAAAGGGTTGAGCCAATCAGCCGGCCGATAATGAATGTGACCGCAGCAGCAGCCAGACCGATGATAACCTGCCGCATCCCGGATTTTACGAGTGACTTTCCTGTAAGCAGCGTTATTGCTGCTCCTATCGTAAACAGCGCAACTGTACTTAGCACGGCACTCAGTATTATTGCTCTTTGACCGCGAAGGAAGATAAAAGGTGCGAGTGGAATGATCGCCCCGGTAATAAAAAGCAGGAATGACGTTATTGCAGCTTCCCAGGCGGAGCCTTTCAGATCCTCCGGGTCCAGGCCCAGTTCTTCTTTTACCAGGAGGGTCTGCATATTATCTTTATCTGAAAAGATCCTGTCGGCCAGTGCCCTCGCTTCGTCCTCAGGCATGCCTTTTGCACGGTTCATCAGGATGATCTCCTGCCTTTCCTCTTCCGGGCTGTTCTCGATCTCTTCCATTTCGATCTCGATTTGCCGCTCAAGAAGTTCCTGCGAGCTTTTGACGGATATCCATTCACCAAGGGCCATTGAAAAAGCTCCTGCAAGAAGTCCCGCGAAGCCTGCAATAAGCACAGCATTGCCTCCCTGGGTTGCACCTGCAACTCCCATAACGAGGCTCAGATTGCTTACAAGACCGTCGTCGGCTCCAAGTACAGCCGCCCTTAGCGCATTACCTCCGACGCTGCGGTGGCTGCCCTCCATTTTTCTTACCCTGTCGCCGCTGAGGTGATCCAGGGATTTCAGTATCCTGACATGCCTGTCTTCAGCCCCGCTCCTTGGTTTTCCTGAACTGTTCTTCAATGTAAGCGAAGCGCTTGAGATGCTCTTCTCCGTGTCAAGCAGGATGCCGAGCATTATGTTCTTTCCGAACACTCCGCCGAGTTTCGAGATGATCCTGGCCCTGGCTGATGGCAGGGGCTCAGATACATTACCGTTAGCGGCCCGTATTTTCTCCATCATCTTGGACTTGTGCACTTCTTCAAGCCTTGCCATTTCAAGGTAAATGGATCTGATCTCGGGGTCATTCTCCAGCGAGGCCACGCGCAGGTACAGGTACCCGGTGTCGACCTCGGTCTGAAGGCGGGCCCGGAGTTTCTTATCAGCCTTCATGCTTTAATTTTTTTGCGAAGTTACGGGAACAAGGCGTTCGGGGATCAGATATAATCCGATCTCGGAAATTTCAGGGTTCTGCCTTGATGAAGTGATCCTGATCCTGACCATGCCAGCCTGAAGCCGGGGGAACCTGAGTAATCGTTTATAACCAATGGTAGTGCCCGAGGCAATGACTTTCCATGCTTTGCCGTCTGGGATTTCAACCAGAAATGATTCCACCCTTTGCCCGTTTTTAATATTTTCCTGGAGGCTGAGGCAGTTGAAGGGCGAAATCTTTTTAAGTTCCATGATAAATGATGCGCAGGTGCTCCCTTTTCTGCAGGTCCAGAAGGTAGATGGATTATGATCGGTCATGTTTTCCCCTTTGGATTTCAGATTACCGTTGGCCGGTATGATGGTTGCACCTGCTGCTAAATTCTCGCTGAAGCAGGAATCGAGTAAGGCGCGCATTCCCCTGAGGCTTTTTATATCATTTTCATGGATAAGGCCTCGCTTATCGGGAGGGATGTTGAGGAGAAGTACCGAATTCCTTCCCACAGAACTGAAATAGATGTCGGCAAGTTTTTCAGGACTTTTCACCAATGAATCATCTTTACTGTGATAAAACCAACCAGGACGTATAGAAACATCAACTTCAGAAGGATACCAGATAAGTCCCTGTGCATTTTTTATCGTTTCACGGCTGCCAAGGTCTTCCTGCATCATGTCGCCGGGCGGTAAAAAAATTCCTTTGCCTGCCTTGTGCTGTGAATTAGCCGGGATACTTTCAAGTGAAGCCAGTGAGAGAGGGACAACACTCCATTCAGTTTCCCTTCCGTAGCCTGATTCAGTTCCCACCCAGCGCACATCGGGACCCATGATAGCAATAACTGCCTTGGGCTGAAGTTTACGGATGAGTTCATAATATCCCATCCAGTCATACACCTGTTTTTTACCGTTCGGCCCTTCGCCGCAGGCACCGTCAAACCATACTTCGCTGACCTCACCGTAATTGGTCAGGACCTCGGTGAGCAGGTTTTTGAAATAGGTGTTGTATTCGTTGCTGCCATAGACTTCGGAATGGATGTCCCAGGGAGAAACGTATACTCCGAATTTAAGCCCGTATTCCCTGCAGGCATCCGAAACCTCTTTCACCACATCACCCTGCCCGTTCTTCCATGGAGAATTTTTAACACTGTAGTCCGTGTATTTACTTGGCCAGTTGCAGAAGCCGTCGTGATGCTTTGCAACCAGTATGGCAAGTTTTGCACCGGCTTCTTTTGCCGTGCGTACCCATTGTCGTGCATCCAGCTCGCCTGGGTTGAAAATGCCGGGTTTAATCCCTTTTTTACCCCATTCAAGGTCTGCAAAAGTATTGATCCCGAAATGAAAGAAAACCGTGAATTCCATTTCCTGCCATGCAGCCTGCCTTTGGTCGGGCCTGACCGTTCCAGCAATCTTTACTATTGAATCAGCTGTCAGCCCCACTGGGAGCAGAACATAATTGTTACCTGTCTGGGCAATGGCCATGGACCTGGTAAGCAGGATCAGGGATATAAGAGTGCAGGTGAGAAATCGCATGCGATTGAAATTAAAAAGCGAAAGGCGAAAAGCGAAAGGCGAAAAAAATGTTTAATTCTTGGAAATTGCACCGGTAACAAGTTAAAAATTCTAAATTTCGCTACTTCGCTACCTCGCTACTTCGCTACTTATTGAAGTGGTTCGACCACTTCAATAAGTTCGGGCAGGTCCATCCCTATATTCTTCAGGTGTTCGATCTTCGGCACGCCGTTCTTTGTCCAGCCGCGACGCTCATATACCGCATCAAGAAGCTTTTCATACTGTTCTTCGCGATGCTTTCTTAACACTGCCATTTTTTCTTCTGTGGATTTCCCTGTCGGGTCGAAACCTACTTTCTCGATCAGCTGTTTGTCGTATCGTTCGGCCCTGGATTCATATTCCTCTTTTGTCACAGGACCACAGGCCCGGTAAGGCTGTGCGTCATGCTTCCGCAAGCCATATCCCCTGCGTATGCTGAGTATCCTCTGGAAATTATAGACACGCTCCGACATACGGACCAGCTCTGTCTTGTCAATCTTTAAACCTGTTACAGCGTTGAAAATTGTCACATAGTTATCGACATGCTCAGGAACCTTGGCAGGTTCGGCATTCTGGGCATTGTCTTCGGGTTCCACATCATTCCAGGGGAGTTTGCAGAAACCTGCAAGCCCGAACCAGGTGCGGAACATGGGAAAATAATGCAGGGCTTCTGCTTTTTTCTCAAAAGTCGGGATCTGGTTGTTTACCATATCCATAAAGATCAGCCAGGCTTCGTCGTGCTGTGGCCCTTTGTTGGTCATTGCATAACCTCCCTGCTGGGCTAAGGATTCCTTGGATACATACTGGGAATATTCAAGGCCTTTGTTCTCCATGCCGATGTCCTGCATAAAACCCGGGTCTCCCCAGCCGTTCTTTGCAAAAACACCTTTCATTTTACGTACTCCCTGGCCGGCAATCAGTCCGAAGCCTTCTCCCTTTGAAACCTGGTGGAGCAACTCCATTGCGGCATCGGCATTCCCGAAATTCAGCTTCAGTCCGCCGGTCCGTTCCTCGTTGAGAATCCCGTTCTCAAAACACTCCATTATAAATCCGAGAATGGTTCCCCAGGAAATGGTACAGATGCCGTATGTATCGCAATAAAAATTGGCCTCGATGGTAAAATCGGGGTTGAATATCCCGGCAACCGAGCCCAGTGAGGAAGTGGTTTCATACTCTGGTCCGTCGACTATCACTTTTTCGCCTTTATAAGGACCGCTGCGGAGTTCATAATTGTCGACACCCTTTGCGCAGGCCATATTGCAGCCTACCCAGCAGCCGTCGGGGACATTCTGGGTAAAAAACGACTTCCAGACTTCTCCATTGATTTTAAAAACCTCGGGATGACTTCCGAATTTGAAATTATTCACCGGGAGGAGGTCGTAATCGTGCATGATATGTGTAAGATGGGCCGTGCCTTTTGAACGCATTTCGCACTGTTTGTCGTCAAGATCCCTCATCTCTTTGTTGAACTTGCGGCCACGTTCCTGTATGGCCTCCATATTGACTACATTATTGCGGTTTCCGCCTATGTTTTTTACATGGGCTACCACGGCTTTAATCTTTTTATCGCGGAGAACGGTGCCAATACCGCCGCGGCCGGCTTGTTTCAGCCTGACTTTTTTACGCTTGATGTCGTAAAAGGTAAAATTGAGCATCCCGATAAGCGAGTGATCAGCAGCTGTGCCGGCTGAAACGATGGAAACATTGTACTTGTCTTTCTCATTTTCGGGATTGGCCATCATTTCGTGCAGTATCTCCCCAAGGATATGGCTGTCGGTCGGCAGATCGGCTGCTTCGTAAATTTCAACCACTTCACGTTCTTCTTCAAAAACGATCATGACTTCCTGGTCGGATTTCCCCTGTATTTCGAGCGCATCAAACCCGCAAAATTTGAGGAAGGGGCCAAAAAATCCACCTACATTGGAATCAACAATAATATCTGTCTGCGGACTGATAGCGCAGCAGATGGCCTTGCCTGCACCCGAATACTGGGTTATCCCGCAACATGGTCCGCCTGAAATCACAATTTCATTTTCGGGATCGTTCCACTTTGTATCAGGTTTTGTTGCATCCCATAATAAGCGAAGGTCAAATCCCTTGCCTCCGACGAATTTATCTTTCATCTGCTGGCTTACCGGTTTTTCTTTTATATTAAGGTCGCCAACATTGACATATATGGTCCTGTTGTTATATCCTTTATCGATAGGAGCCCAGGTGTATTTGTAACTGGCCAGGAGTTTGTGGGTTTTCTGGAATTCTGAGAAGGTCATATATATGGGTTTTGGATGCTGGATTACTGGGTTACTGGGTTACTGGATGTTGGATGAGGGATGGTGAGTTTTATATCCTTCATCCTGCATCTTGCATCCCGCATCCAGAATCTTGCATCTGTTAAAAATTTAACGTTGCAAATTTAGTGAAAAATATCTTCGCAAAGCCCCGACAATCAAAAACTTCGATATGTTTGACATTGCATAACGAAATGAATTGGTTTGGGGCAAGCGGAATTCTGATTCCATTCAAAAAAACACATATTGACCTGTGGTGATTTCCGGATACCCCAAAAACATGAACGGAAATACATAAAGTAGCTACACATACTTGTTGTTGCTTGTGTAATTGATAAATTGAGTTTAGGTTTGCAGTTAATTTAATTATAAACTAAAGTCATTCTGATATGAAATCCGTTAAACTTCTGCTGTTTCTCTTTACATTCCTGGCAATCCTGTCGTCATGCAGGAAGAACAATTCTGATTCGCAGGCTCCTGTAAATATTTTTAACCTTAAGGTTCCAGCGTCCTTCAACTGGGAGAGCAGCAGGGAGGTCCATCTGGATGTTGCCGTGGATTTTGCTTCACAGGTCGGGATGCTTTCAAGGATCTTAGTTTATGATAATGACCCGCTGCAGGGAGGGAACCTTCTTGTATCGGGATCTGCCGGCTATAACTTCCCGTTTGATACAAAATTGAAGGTGCCTACCGCACTCACAAAAATTTACCTGCTTGTAACTTCAGGGAACGGATCAACCCAGCAGGCCGAAGTGAATGTTTCGGACAATATCAGCTATACCTTTTCTTCTTCGAAGTCGGGGATCAAAAGCGGCGGGAGTGTTAACGAACCCAGTTGTTCCAGCGGTTGTGATGTTTCTGTTACAGGGAACAGCGTGACAATTAACGGGGGTAAGACTTACTGTATAACCAGCAATTTCAGTGGTACGGTAAATTTTGAATTCTGGAATGGGGGAGGGACTCTAAAGATATGCGGGGCTACTGCAAACATCAGCAGCATTAACAGTTTTGGAGGTACAAACACGGCTATCATTGTTACATCAGGAGGCATACTTAACGTCAGCAATTCCTTCAGTATGGACGGGAATGCCGGGATAACGTTATATCCCAGTACTCATGCACATTTTAACGGCGGATTCAATATGAACACAGCAGGGTCAAACCTTACCAACTATTCTCCGGATTGCACCATTGGAGCGACTTTTTCGCCGGATGGTCCCGTGGTCAATTTCGGGACGATCTCTGTGAACGGCGATTATAATATCAATGGAGGAAGCACGCTTGCAAATGCGGGGACCCTGAATATCAGTCAGTCTTTTAATGCCAATCATGATTTTACGAATACCGGCACCATTGAAGTGCAGCAAAGCGTTAATTTGAATGGCAACTGTGTGGTGGAGAATGACTGTAAATTCATTGTTCATCAGACCCTCAACAGCAATACTGCGAATTTTACCATGAACAACGGGTATCTTAAGATTTACCAGACTCTCAATATAAATGCCAGCAGTATTAAACTGCAGAACCAGTCGGAGGTGGTTGCCCTGAACATCATGCTGAACGGGGGATTTATCGGTTCCGGCAGTAAGAGTTCCGTCAAGACCACAACTGCTACCATCAATGGTCCCAAGGTGAATGGCCCGATTGAATTTGCAACCCAGAGCGGGACAATCAGTAACGGGGGGCCTTCCAATTTCATCAACGGCGCTACTCTCGTCAGCTGGGCCAATATTCAGAATTATATTCCAACCGGAGATTGTAATCCCGATGGCATAGGTAATAATCCCGGCCCGACTGATACTGACGGCGACGGTGTGCCTGATAATCTCGACGATTATCCCAACGATGCAACCCGTGCGTATAACAACTACTATCCCGGTAAGAACCAGTTCGGGTCTCTGGCATTTGAAGATCTCTGGCCCGGGTATGGCGACTATGACATGAATGACGCGGTGATAGATTATAATTACTGGTATGTCACCAATGCCCAGAACAAGGTTGTGGACCTGAAACCTAAGTTCTATCTCAGGGCAGCAGGTGCAACTCTGCGTAACGGTTTCGGGTTCCAGCTTGATGGCGTGGCCGCTGCAGCGGTTCAGTCTGTAACGCTAACGCCTGCCAACACCTTAAGGAATAATTATATCAGCCTTGCTGCGAATGGTGTTGAAAACAACCAGCCCCAGGCAGTGGTCATTGTTTTCGACAACTGGACCAATGTTGCCCAGGCAGGAAGTACAGGTCTGTATAATACTTTAAAGGACGTTCCTTATGGTATTTCAGATACAGTTTTCGTGAACCTTCATTTTGCAACCCCCCAGTCGCAATCGGCGGTTGGAACTCCACCCTATAATCCTTTCCTGATAAAAGACATGAGCAGGCCAGTTGAAATTCATTTACCCGACCGCGTACCAACAGCCCTGGCTGACCGATCATTATTCGGAACCGCCAATGACAACTCTGATCCTGCATCGGGAAGATATTACAAATCGTCAACCAACCTCCCATGGGGTATCAATATTCCTGTAAAATTTGACTATACCTGGGAACGAGTTCAGATCCTCAGCGGCCATCTTCATTTCGGCACCTGGGCCGAATCGGGAGGAGTTCAATATCCCGACTGGTATAAGAACCTTGCAGGATACAGGGATGCAACAAATATTTATGTAAAACCGTAAACATTTCCAGATGACATCCGCAGAGATAAGAGAAAAGCTCAAAAACAAGACGGTTGGTGTGGCTGGTTGTGGAGGACTTGGCTCCAATTGTGCAGTTGCGCTTGCCAGGGTGGGTGTCGGAACCCTGATACTTACCGATTTTGATGTGATAGCCGGGTCGAACCTGAACCGGCAGTATTATTTCCTTAGCCAGTTAGGCGAGCCAAAGGCAGCTGCGCTAAAAAGGGTGATCCACCAGATAAATCCTTCGGTTAGTGTAATTGCCTACGAAATAAAGCTTGATCCCGAACATATCCTGAGATATTTCAAGGATTGTGATGTCATCGTGGAGGCCTTTGACCAGGCTGAGGAAAAGGAGATGCTGATAGAGACTGTATTATCGGCTTTTCCTGAGAAACCCCTGGTTGTGGGCGTGGGAATGGCCGGCTGGGGAATGAACGAAAGCATTCATTACCGCCGCTCGGGCAACTTGCATATCTGCGGGGATGAAACGACAGAGATCAGCAGCGAGATCCCCCCGCTTGCCCCGAGGGTGGGAATAGTAGCAAATATGCAGGCTAATGTGGTGCTGGAAATATTATTACAATCCTGAGGATGAGAGATGAGATGCAGGATAATGGGATAAGAAAAGATTAGAAAATGAGGATAATATTAAATAATACCCCCGAGGAGTTTGATCAGGAGATCATAACGGTTGATGAACTCCTGAAATTAAAAAAGTTCACTTTCAAAATGCTTGTGATAAGGATCAACGGGAACCTGGTAAAGAAGGACGAATACAACACTGCCCTGGTCAGGGACAAAGACGATGTGATGGTCCTTCACTTGGTAAGCGGGGGATAAAACCGTGAACCGTGAATCGTAAACCGGATCACGGTTCACGATTCACGATTCACGAGTCAGATGACTTCAGCAACCACGAAAGTGCTTCCCCCGATCATAATAAGATCATCTGGTGCTGCTGCCTGACGGGCAGCCTGGAAAGCCTGGGCCACGGTTTTAAAACTTTTTCCTTTCAGCTTATAATCTGCAGCTGCCAGTTTCAGCGAATCTGCATCCATCCCCCTGGGAATATCAGCTTTGCAGAAATAGTAAGATGCTTTGGCAGGAAGGTGCTTCAGCATCAGTGAGGGATCTTTGTCGCTTACCGTTCCGAAGACAAAATGGAGCTTTTTATGAGGAATGTTTTCTATCTGGGCGATCACCTCCCGGATACCTGCTTCATTATGCCCGGTATCGCAGATGGTAAGAGGCTTCAGGTTTAAAACATGCCAGCGTCCTTTTAAACCGGTCCTTACTGCAGAGTACCTGATTCCTTTTTTAACATCTTCGGCACTGATCGCAAAATCCTGTTTGTTCAATTCCTCAATAATGCCCAAAAGTGTAACCAGGTTCTTCATCTGGTAATCTCCGCCGAGGGGGCAGGGGATCTTTTTGATGAATATTGCATCATCCTTGAAAGCATCCACATTCAGGTGGATGGCTTTACGGCCCCAGTTACGGATCTTGGAAACAGAATAATGGTCGGTAGCGAAACTGAGCTCCGATTGCATAAGTTTTGCATGTTTTTTGAAAACAGTATCAACGCCATCCTGTCTTTCTCCAATCAGGACAGGAACACCGTGTTTAATGATGCCGGCTTTTTCCTGTGCGATCTTTGTAACGTTGTCGCCGAGAAACTGCATGTGATCCAGGCTGATGTTTGTAATTACCGAGAGAAGAGGGGTAATGATATTGGTGGAATCAAGCCTTCCTCCCATACCAACTTCCACAACAGCCACATTTACATGTTGCTCCTTGAAATACTGAAACGCCATGGCAACCGAAAGTTCAAAAAATGAAGGGCTTATTTTTTCAAATTCCTCCATGTGTTTTGAAATAAAAGCCGGAACATAGGCCTTTGAGATCTTCTTCCCGTTAACCCTGATCCTCTCACGGAAATCTTTAAGGTGGGGTGAGGTATATAATCCGGCGCGTATACCATTTTGCTGCAAAACCGATGCGAGCATGTGAGCAACCGAACCCTTGCCATTTGTGCCTGCAATATGGATGCACCTGAAATTCGTCTGAGGATTTCCAAGTACCGAGCACAGTGCAAGGGTATTATCAAGATTTGCCCGGTACGCCGCTGCTCCCACCCGGTGAAACATGGGGAGTTGTGCGTTCATATAATCAACCGCTTCTTTATAACTCATGTTGTTTGTTTTTTTAGAATGAAAAATCAACTCATTATATAATGATTCAACTCAATGGTAACAAAGATAAAACAATTAAATGCCAAAGTCAATAAATAGCCCCGTAAGAACCATCCTGTCCCGCTCCGGTAACGGTTTTTAGGCAGTTTATTTCATTTCTCCAACGCAGAACTCCTAGAAATGCAAAGATAATTGATTCTTTGAAATTAACAATAAGATTGTTAGGTTTTACGAGCTGGGGTTTAACATGTTTCCCTATCAGTGATATCAGGTAGTTATTATGAGCCCCTCCTCCGGTTGCAAAAATTTTTTCAGAAAGATCACTCCCGGTTGTAATGGCAATCTGGTGAGCAATATGGGTATAATAAGTGCAAAGAATATCTTTATTATTCAGCCCGGATTTTTCGAGCAGGGGAAAAATATTTTCTTCCACCCACTCAATTCCGAGGGATTTAGGACCTGCCTGCTTATAATAGGGAAGACGGTCGAGCTGCCCTAACAAACAGGTATCGACCCGGCCTTTTTCAGCCAGCATGCCGTCCTTGTCGTACGGCAGCCCTTCTTTCCTGGCAATCTTATTTATGACAACATTCACGGGGCAAACATCAAATGCTATACGTTCACCTTCACGGTCAAAAGAAATATTGGCAAACCCTCCCAGGTTCAGGCAATAATCAAATTCAGGGAAAAGCAGTTTGTCCCCTGCCGGTACCAGAGGGGCTCCCTGTCCTCCTGCTGCTACATCACCTGACCGGAAGTCGCAGATCACCGGGAGCCCTGTCTCTGATTTGATGGCTGCACCGTTTCCTATTTGCGATGTAAATCCCTTTGCCGGCTGATGAAACACGGTATGACCATGTGAAGAAATGAAATCAGCCGTAATACCATGCTTTTCAATGAATTCCCTTGTAAGCTTTCCCAGCAGGTGACCGTAGGCATGATCGGCAGAAGCATATTCGGAAGCCGTTGAAGTTGTGAGGGACGACAATCTGCAGAACCAGTCTTCTGAATAAGGCATGGTTTCGGCGTACCTGATAATATATTCCCACTTCCCTGGATCATTATTGAATTCACAATAAGCTAAATCAAGTCCATCCAGAGAAGTCCCCGACATCAATCCGATTACTTTATAATGAGCCATTTAAAGTATTTCTGAAACGTTTTCGAGTTTAATACCGCGGCTGCCTTTAAGCAAAATCGATTTCCCTGAAGGCTGGTGGTGGCCGAACCACAACCTGGCGAGTTCACTATCGTCAAAGCAGAGAAATTCCCTTTTGGTATTAACTCTTGTAAACACCGGCCCTACCAGGTAAACATCGCTGAAGGAGAGGTCAACGAGGAGCTTCAGAACCGATTCATGCAGCTTGTCTGATTCATCTCCCAACTCAAGCATATCGCCAAGTATCACCATTTTTTTATCATAGGATGAAGAAGCAAATGATCTCAGGGCCGCCTCCATGCTGCTTGGATTGGCATTATAGGCATCGAGAAGAAGCAGGTTTTTTTCGGTGGTTTTTACCTGGGAACGGTTATTTGCAGGCTGGTATGATTCAAGGGCCGACTTAATTTTATCATCCTCAACTTCAAAATACTTTCCAATGCAGGCTGCGGCCATAATGTTAAGCGCGTTATATTCACCGAACAGTTTTGAATGAACCACCAATTCGCCTGAGTTCTCATGCCTGAGTTTAACGCTCACCAGGTCCTCTGAACTTTCGGGCTTCCCGCTCAGCCAGGCCGAATCTTCAGTTCCGTATGTGATACTTTCCATCCCTTCGGAGTATTTCATGAGCAGGTGATCTCCTGCATTCACGAAAACCCTGCCTTTTACGGAAGCCAGGAAGCGGTAAAGTTCTGTCTTTGTTTTCACCACGCCCTCAAATCCCCCGAAACCCTCAAGATGGGCTTTGCCGATATTAGTGATCAGTCCGTATCCCGGCATAGCGATGCGGCAAAGGAAATCAATCTCGCCCTGATGGTTTGCTCCCATTTCAACAACAGCGAGCTGTGTGTCACTGCCTATCCTGAGAAGGGTGAGGGGAACCCCTATATGGTTATTGAGGTTCCCTCTGGTACTGATAATATTAAATTTTTCAGACAGCACTGAGCTGATCAGTTCCTTGGTCGTGGTCTTGCCGTTTGTCCCGGTGATCGCTATCACGGGGATGCTGAACTGCCTGCGATGGTGGTTTGCGAGGTCCTGCAAGGCAGCCAGGACGTTTTCAACAAGAAGGCATCGAGAGTTTACCTTATACCCGGGTTCATCAATGACCACCCAGGCTGCTCCTTTTTCAAGGGCTTCAGATGCAAACACATTTCCGTTGAAACGTTCTCCCTTCAGTGCAAAAAACATACAGGAAGGGACCAGGTTCCTGCTGTCGGTAACTATCACAGGATGTTGAAGGAAGGCAGAATAAATTTCATTAAGGCTACTGAACATCAGTTCATGTTTGGTGCGTAAATTTACTATAATTGAAACAGATCAAAAATAAAAAAAGCTGCTTCGAATTCACAAAGCAGCTTTTTTGTTAGTGCAATACATTTATTTACCGGGAATAGCTCCTCCCACGCGGGTCATGGCACAACGGAAGCCGATGGCGTCGGAAGCATCCGATTCGTCAAGATAGCGGCGCATGCCGGGACTCATGTAATAAGCAGGGTCTTTCCAGCTGCCACCTTTATATACACGTGCCTTGTCGCTGATAAGCGAGCTGACGCCATACTGGTACATCATATTGGTACCGCTGGTGTCACGGGCTTCTTTCCAGTATTCACCGCTGATGTTCGACTGGTAGTCACCGTCGAGGTAGTTGATATTGTCGGCCTGGCGGTAATTTTTACGGTTCTTGGCTTCGGCGGTTGTTATATCCCTGTACTTAAGATGGCCGAGGCTGTCTTTCTCAGCAAGAAATCCTTCGGCATCCCTGACGGGAGTTGTAAAAACGTTTCCGCGGTAGGGGCGGATGTCCGACATATCATTAAACGAAAGAGGGCGATAAACATCGGCAACCCATTCGCTCACATTGCCTGCCATGTTATAAAGGCCGTAATCGTTGGGGAAATAGGAACCGCATGCAGCAGGAATGTCGGCTCCGTCGTTCAGGTTACCTGCAACGCCCATGTAGTCACCTTTTCCGCGTTTGAAGTTATCCATGAAGGTTCCATAGTAACGTGACTGGTTGGTACGAACGTAGGTTCCGTTCCAGGGGTAGTTTTTATGTTCAACCACCCTTTCATATACTGTGTTCCCGATAAGTCCGAGGGCGGCATATTCCCATTCGGCTTCGGTCGGCAGACGGTATTTCGGTAACATGATCCCGTCTTCCATTTTAACTTTTCTTGTTCCTGTTCCATTGGGGTTCAGGTCGGGCATGGGTTTGTCGACAAGCCCTTCGTACTGGCCTGCAAGATAGGCTTCAGTATTGAAATTGTTTTCATTCTTCTGGGCAGGATCCATAGCCAGGATGCCTTTGCGGATAAGCAGCATTTCATTCACCCTGTCGGTCCTCCATGCGCAATAATCATTGGCCTGGAGCCAGGTTACGCCGACCACAGGATAATTCCTGTATGCCGGGTGGCGGAAATAATATTCCACCAGGGGTTCATTATAGGCAAGTTTGTCGCGCCATACCAGGGTATCGGGAAGGGCTTTACGGTAAACGCCGGGGTAATCGGCACCGTAAACACGGCTTAACCAGTATAGGTATTCAAGGTAATCGAGGTTGCGGGTTTCAGTCTGGTCCATATAAAAGCTGGTAACCGTAACCCTTTTCGGCTGGTTGTTCCATTCGAATAATACATCATCCTGGGTTTGGCCCATGGTGAATGTACCGCCTTCAATGAAGATCAGTCCGGGACCGGTGCCCTGGTCCTGGAATCCCTTGACTTCAAAGCCTCCGTTCTTGGAGTTGTTATACTCCCAACCCGTTGTACGTGAAACTTCTTTTTTGCAGGCGCCTGTAAGCAGTAAGGCTGCAACGATAGCGCTTACATGAAACCATTTTTGAACTTTCATCCGTGAAAATTTTTGCAAATATATATTATATAACTAAAATCTTGGGCATTTTATTGCCCTAATCTTTCTTTTTCTTTCAATGCAGGGGAATTGCCAGGAGGCAGAAACTTCGTGAGCCCCGCCCGACACTGAGAATAAACGCGATACGTTCAGGTCATAGCTGTAACCCACCCTGAGGTTTTTAAAGTGGATACCCGCAAGAATGATCACCGCATCCGCATTTTCAAAGTTATGGCGGAACCATAACCCGCACACCAGGGGGTCTACGGTCAGGTATGCCCCAATATTAAGCTGGTGAAAACCACCCTGCTGCTGGTAAAGGACATTGGGGGAAATCGAAAATTCCCTTTCCTCATCATTGATGGCACCCTGTTTAAGATTGATCACGCTTCCTGCATGTGCGGTATATTTAATATATAGGTGGGAGACATTGTCATTATAGAAGCCGTTTTTTGGCTGTGTAAGGTGATCGGCTGAAAAACCTGCGTATGCAATGCCGTCCCAGTTAAGAAATGCTCCGGCCGAAAAATCAACGGCTGAGATGGAGGGGTTGTCGGGTGCTTTCTCATTGGTTGGCCTTATCACATCTCCGCTCCTGGGGTCAATCTGGTCTTCAAATACAAAATTTTCCCATACTATCCTTCTCTGGTAATAGGACCCCCTGACTGCCAGGCTGGCATCCAGCTTTTCTGTAATATTGAATTTATACGCGTACGACAATCCTATGGTAGTGGTGTTGAGGCTGCCTCCGCCGGCACGGTCGGCAGTGACAAGAAGCCCGAGCCCGCCGTGGAAGATCCCAAGGTACTGGTCGTATGAAAAATTATAGGTGCTGTAAGCCTTTCCAAGCCCCGGCCACTGGTTCCTGTAATTGCCTATGATCCTGGGACAGATAGTCGCACCGGTGAGTGCGGGATTAAGGTAAAGGGGGTTCGCATAGAATTGTGAAAATTCAGGATCCTGGGCAAATGAAGTCCAGATACAGATAAAAAGAAAAACAACGACAAAACCTGATCTTAGTTTCACAATTTCTGTTTTCTGCGGAAACGCCCGGCCGGATGCAAATTTAGGAAAAAATCCCCTGATGTATCCTATTCATGTTACAATATTAGATAGAATAAAACGTTTAAACTGCTAAATTTCGTATTCAAAAATATTTTCATCCGGAGCAAACCCTTTTGGGTAATTTGTGGTCATATATATAAGACAGTAAAGCGCTACTAATGATTGAACGGTTTTTTTACCCAAAGCTTTTCTTATTGACCCTGGCTTTGATTTTCTTTAGCCCGGCCAAAAAAGGCCTGGCCCAGACTGATTTCACATCAAATTCCGTACTTTCGTCGGGAAACTGGTATAAATTCTCAATTCCTTCCGACGGAGTTTACCGGCTCACATACACCGACCTGAAAAACGCGGGTGTTCCGGTAAGCACCATCAATCCTAAAAATATCAGGATATACGGGAACGGAGGAGGCATGCTCCCCGAATCGAACGACAGCGCCAGGATTGATGACCTGGTTGAGAATCCCATTTTCGTTTCCGGGCAGGCGAACACTCAGTTCAATGAAGGAGATTACATCCTCTTTTATGGCAGCGGGCCCGACCGCTGGAAATACAACAAAGCCGACAATAATTTTCATCACCAGAGAAATATTTATTCCGATGTTACCTGTTATTTCCTGACTTGCGACCTTGGCGAAGGCAAACGCATGCAAACCCAGGCATTCGTTCATGCACCCGCCAACCAGGTGTATACCAGGTTTAATGATTATACAACCTACGACAGGGACGGTATCAACCTTATAAGTTCGGGCAGGGTATGGTATGACAAGGAGATTTTTGAAATGACAGGTTCGAGGAATTATTCCTTTACATTTCCCCATCTGGATACACAAACTCCGGTAACCATAGTTCTGAATGCGGCTTCCAGGTCGATAGACGTTGCTTCGTATTTCAAACTCAATGTTGACGGCAACCTGTTATCCACGCTTTCGATCGACCCGGTTACCACCACTTTTGAAGATTATTATGCCCATTCAGGGACGGTAAGCAAGCCATATACCGCCCCGGGAGAGACCATGAACATTAACCTGGATTACCGTCCAATGGTCTCAGGTGCTGTAGGCTACCTGAATTATTTTGAACTTAATGCCATGCGCTTCCTTGTCATGAGCGGCAGCCAGATGAATTTCAGGAATGCTTCCTCATGGAAGAGCAACTGGATAAGCGAGTTTCAGATAACCACCCAGGGTCAGGCCCTTACTGTTTGGGATGTGACCCAGCCCTATAATGCAAGGAACCTTGAAACTCAATTAACCGGGTCGGTTTATTCTATCAGGCTGATGACTGATTCGTTAAGGGAGTTCATTACTTTTGACGGCAGTTCATTTGGAACCCCTTCCTTTAACGGAATTGTCGGCAACCAGAACCTGCACAACCTCTCAAATATTGATTATGTGATGATAACACATCCTGATTTTACAGGAGAGGCTGAACGGCTTGCAGAGTTCCACAGGAACAATTCGGGGCTTAACGTGTTCGTGACAACCCCCGATAAGGTGTACAATGAATTCTCTTCGGGGGTGCAGGACATCTCGGCTATACGCGACTTCATGAAGATGCTGTATAACAGGCCATCAAAGGGGCATAATTTAAAATACCTGCTTTTGCTTGGAGATGCATCCTATGATTATAAAAACCGGGTGCCGAACAATACTAATTTTATCCCCTCTTACCAGTCAACGGAGTCCCTTGATCCGATCAGCTCATATGTTTCTGACGATTACTACGGACTGATCAAGGGAGGAAGGGCGACGGATTCTGTTTTTGTCGGCATCGGAAGGTTCCCGGTAAGGACGTCACTGGACGCTGCCAATGCTGTTGACAAGATCATACATTATTCCAGCAATTCCGATTCTGTTCAGTCGGACTGGAGGAATATGGTCACCTTTGTCGCCGACGACCAGGACAATGGTGGAGGAGACACTTTTATGCAGGATTCAGAGACTCTTGCCGCCCTGATCGATCCAAATTATAATGTAGACAAGATATACCTTGATGCCTATACCCAGGTGTCAACGCCTGGCGGGGCAAGGTACCCTGAAGTGAATGATGCAATTAACAAACGCATAGCCAAGGGCACGCTGATCATTAACTATGTAGGTCATGGCGGGGAACTTGGCTGGGCGCATGAACGTGTTCTGGAAGTTCCCGACATCCAGAACTGGAGCAACTATAATAAACTCCCGGTTTTCGTTACAGCTACCTGCGAATTCAGTAGGATGGACGACCCGGCGGTGATTTCCGCGGGCGAATATGTCTTTCTCAATCCAAAAGGCGGCGGCATTGCCCTTTTCACCACAACAAGAGCCACCTTTGCAGGAGGCAACCTGTCGCTTACCTCGAATTTTTATAGTCATCTTTTCGAAAAAGAAAATGGCGAATACCACCGCATGGGTGACCTCATCAGGCTTTCAAAGACTGATAATGACCCCAATACAAGGAAGTTTGTTCTTTTGGGCGATCCTGCCCTTATGATTGCATATCCCCGGCTTAATGTGGTAACCACTTCGATCAAAACAGGGACTCCCCAGGCTGAGAGTGACACTCTGAAGGCCCTTACGCAGGTGACTGTTGAAGGAGAAGTGAGGAACGGCAGCAACCTGGCAGTTGATTTCAACGGTACCGTTTTGCCGACTATTTATGATAAAAAATCACTGATCATAACAAAAGCCAATGACCAGTTGGCGCCGCCATTCCCTTTCTACCTTAGAAAAAACATTGTATACAGCGGCAAATCAAATATAAGCAACGGCAGGTTCTCCTTTACGTTTATTGTACCTAAAGACATAGACTATAAGTATGGTATTGGCAGGATCAGCTATTATGCCAGCGCAACAGGTATTGATGCAAACGGTTATGATGAAAATCTTGTTGTTGGAGGCTACGACAATAACAGTATACCCGACACTTCGGGCCCTGCGGTTAAATTGTATATGAACGACCGGAACTTTATTAACGGTGGTCTTTGCAATCAGAGCCCTGTCCTGCTTGCGGATGTCGTGGACGAATCTGGAATAAACACAGTCGGGAACGGAATAGGCCACGATATCACTGCAATCCTTGATAATGATACCAAGAATCCGATGATCCTGAACGATTACTACGTGACCGGCCTCGATACCTATGCTAGCGGGGTGATACAGTATCCCCTGTTCAAACTTGCCGACGGCCAGCATCACCTGGATTTGAAAATATGGGATGTATATAATAATTCAACCGAGGCAGGCATCGATTTTCTGGTTTCATCCACTGCATCCTTTGCCCTTGACCAGGTCATGAACTATCCCAATCCTTTCCATGACCACACTACATTTTCGTTCCAGACCAACCAGGCCGACAACAACCTGGATATCGAGATAAAGATATATTCGATTTACGGGGTACTTGAAAAGACCTTCAAAACCACCATGTATTCTGGTGGTTACAGGGTTGAGCCATTCACCTGGGACGGACGGTCCGATGCCGGCATGATGCTGGGAGCAGGGGTATATGTTTACAGGTTGAATGTCGCCCTGCCCGACGGTTCCACAGTAAAGAAATCGGCGAAACTTGTTTATATTCGTTAGACTTTAAGAGGACAGCCATGAGATTGCATTACCGTTTACTTTTCCTTTTTCTATTCCTTTTCTCACCCTGGGTCCTCATGGCAGGCACCGGCCCGGCCCAAACCTCTATTTTATCAAACGGGACCTGGTATAAATTCACTGTAAGAAATAACGGCTTGTACAGGATCTCATATCAGGACCTTGTAAAAATGGGGATAGACCCTGGCAAGATCAATACAGCCGATATCCGGATTTTTTCAAACGGCAGTGGCATGGTGCCTGAATCGAATGCCCCGGCAAGAATTGACGACCTCAGGGAAATTTCAATTCTTGTGAATGACGGAGGTGACGGTAAATTTGATTCCCCGGATTATATCTTTTTTTACGGTGAGGGACCCGACAGCTGGAAACGGGGCAACGGGGCAAATGTAATGAATCATATCAGGAACCTTTATTCCGACGTCACGTATTATTATATGACATTTGATCTTGGAGCCGGGAAAAGGGTGACTTACCAGCCCGCTGCGGATTCTTCGTTCACAAGGACTTCTACCCGCTGGGACGATCTGTTTGTTCATGAGCTGGATACAGTGAATGTCATAATGTCGGGTAAACGCTGGTTCGGTGAGCAACTAACTAAAATTAACCCCAAAAAGATTTTTAATCTTTCTTTTCCTTATATCGACAGTACCACTCCGGCCAGATTGAAAACCAGTGTGATCGGCCGGTCTGACGTTATCAGCAAGTTACGTATTTACCAGGACAAGTTAAAGCTTGACAGTATCTCCTTTACTGCCGTAACACTTGATCAGCAGGGTAACTATGCCGACTCAGGCGGTGGCGACAAAACCGATTTCTTTTATTGTCTCTCTAAATTCATGATCACCCTTGAATACAATGCGCCTACAGATCCTTCAACAGCCTGGCTTGATTTCCTGGAATTACAGGTTTCAAGGGAACTATACTGGCTTGGCCCGGAGTTTTCTTTTCGCGACCTCGCTTCAAAGGTTGCAGGTTCTGTAACTGAATTCAGGATGAAGAAAGCCAGGTCAGGTATCACGGTATGGGATATAACCGACATGCAGAACATATACCAGCTCAGGACCTCTATAAAGGCTGACAGTATTTTAAAGTTCAGGTTAAAAACAGATTCACTGCATACCTTCTTTGCCTTTGACGGAACACATTATGACACCGTGAGTTTTGCAGGACTCGTTGCAAACCAGAACCTTCATTCCCTCCAACCCAAGGCAATGATCATCGTTACGCCTGAAGTGTTTAAAGGAGAAGCCCAGAGGCTGGCCGCATTTCACCTGAGCCATGATAATATTGATGCGCTGATTGTGCCGGTAAACCAGATTTTTAATGAATTTTCCTGCGGTCAGCCCGACCCGGGAGGGATCAGGGATTTTGTGAAAATGTTGTATGACAGGGGGCAGGGCTCAACCCAGCCAAAGTATCTGCTGCTTTTTGGTGATGGTTCGTTTGACCCGAAGGACAGGATGCCCAACAATAATAATTTTATCACAACCTTTGAATCGTACGAATCACTGTCGACTACTGCCTCATTCGTTACCGATGATTTCTTCGGTATTATGGGACCTTCCGAAGGATATGATGCATCGGGATCAATCGATATCGGCATTGGCAGATTCCCCGTCAATACCCCGGAACAGGCAAAAAATGTGGTTGACAAGATCATTCATTATTGTACTTTCAACGATACGGTTTACTCGGAATGGAGAAATAATGTGGCACTGGCCTGTGATGAGGGAGACAGGAATTACTTCGTAGATAATTCAGAAGAGATTTATACTATTACAGCAAATAAATATCCTGTTATCAATATCAATAAAATATATTTTGATGCTTACCCGATGATGACCATCCCGGCAGGCAACCGTTTTCCTGAAGCCAATAAAGCATTAAACGCTGCAGTGGAAAAAGGCACCATGCTTATCAATTACATAGGTCACGGGGGAGAGACCGGCTGGAGCACCCGGCAGGTTCTGACTATGGCAGATATCAATGGTTGGGACAACTACGATAAGCTGTCGGTATTCATGACAGCCACCTGTGAATTCAGCAGGTTCGATAATCCTGAGCATTTTTCTGCAGGAGAGCAGATCATAGCCCGTGCCGGAGGAGGAGGCATTGCAATGTTCTCAACCACCCGGACTACCTTCGCCGGGACAAACCAGTCGCTTGACACGAGTTTCTTTCGTCATATGATGGACCGGCGCGACGGAAAGTTTATCAGGATGGGTGAACTTCTTATGCTGTCGAAGAACAATACCAACAACAACAGCCTGCTGAAAAATTTTGTTCTGCTTGGCGACCCGGCGCTTGAAATGGGTTTTCCAAACAATAATGTTGTAACTGCGACTATTAACGGGGAGCCTGCAAACCAGCCTGATACCGCCTATGGGATGTCAACCCTCACTGTCACCGGCAATGTACAGGACTACCTGGGTAATCCGCTTAACGACTTCACCGGGGTTATGACAGCCAAAATGTATGATAAACCTGTTATATACAGTACCCTGGGGAATACATACGGACAATATAACGGAAGTTTCCCCCGTAAGTTCCTGCTCCAGGACCACCTGATGAACCGCGTTAAAGTTCCTGTGACAAACGGGCATTTCAGTTTTTCATTCACGGTTCCCAAAAGCCTGGGACTCAGTTTCGGAAGCGGGAAAATCAGTTATTATGCCGAAAACGGCCGGGAGGATGCAAATGGTTATACAAAGAATGCCATTTTCGGAGGGAGGGATCCTTCGGTCATTCCTGAAACCAACGGGCCTTCCATTGCGCTTTTCATGGATTCAAGGAATTTTGTATCGGGAGGCGCTACAAGCAGCAACCCATTGCTGATCGCCGATCTTTTTGATACTTCAGGGGTTAATGCGGTGGGGTTTGGTATAGGACATGATATCGTTGGCGTTCTCGACGATGACTGGGCCCATGTTGTCAACCTTAATGACTATTATGATCCCCTGCTGGAAAGTTATACCCGAGGTTCTTTAAGCTATCAGTTCACCGGGTTGCAATCGGGCCAGCATAAACTGACAGTAAGAGCGTTTGACCTGTATGATAATTCTACCGAACGGGAAATCTATTTCCTCGTTTCAGGAGAATCTTCTATCAATATTCAGAATGTTTTCTGCTATCCCAATCCTGCGAAAACCATCACCCACTTTTCTTTCAGCCCTGTGACTACTCCCGGTGGTTTCAGCGTGGCCATTGATATTTTTAATTTATATGGAATAAAACTGAGGTCGTTGACAGCAAGCTACCCTGAATCAGTGCAGGGACCCGTTATTATTGACTGGGATCTGACCGACGGCAGCAGGGGCAAACTGATCAGCGGGATATACCCGTTTACTGTTAAATTCAGCGGGTCAAACGGAAGCTTTGAAAACACTTCAGGAAAGATCGTTATATTGCACTGAGTTTGATGGATAGCCTCTAATTTTCCCTGGCCGGGCAATATAGAGTTCGTAAATTCGTTATTTTTGCAACCCATTTTAGTAAATACATATAATTAATTAGGAATGCGACAGATTAAGAACAGACTGGTTATAGCGTTGGTTTTGACATTTTCAATATCGAATGTCATTGCACAGACTTTACCCCCCGAACCCACTGATGGTTCCAGAGTAATATCAACCTCCGTACCGTTTTTGACCATTGCGCCTGATGCAAGGGCCGGCGGGATGGGAAACGTTGGTGCTGCCACATCTCCTGATGAGTATTCAATGTTCTGGAACCCTGCTAAATATGCATTCTGCGAGAAGACCATAGGCATAGGCGTAGGTTATGTTCCCTGGTTAAGGGGACTGGTAAATGATATCGGTTTGGCCTCCTTATACGGCTATGGCAAGATAGGCGATAAACAGGCCATTGCAATGTCGTTAAGGTTCTTCTCTATGGGCGAGATCGAATATACCGATGACCAGGGAAAGAGCCTGGGGAACTATAAACCCAATGAACTGGCTGTTGACGTCACCTATTCAAGAAAATTTTCAAAAGAGATCTCGGGAGCCGTCGCTGGCAGGTTTATTTATTCAAATCTCATCCCGGGTTATAATGCCTATGATGCAAGTGTAAGCCCCGGTTATTCAGTTGCAGCAGATATAGCTTTCTATTATCGCCACCCGATGGAAATAAAAGGAACGAGCGGTGGTACCATTGCTTTCGGGCTTGACATTTCAAACATAGGATCCAAAATATCCTACAGCAGTTCCTCCACCATGAGTAATTTTATTCCGACGAACCTGAGGCTGGGTCCTTCTTTTACACTGAATATTGACGATTATAACACAATCGGCTTTGCATTTGACCTCAATAAACTACTTGTTCCTACACCTCCTGTTTATGACAGCGTTAACGGGCAATATGTCATCATTGCCGGGAAAAACAACAATGTATCTTCAATTGCAGGGATTTTCCAGTCCTTCTATGACGCACCTTACGGCTTCAAGGAAGAGCTGCAGGAAATTACTGTTTCAGGAGCGGCTGAATACTGGTATAATAAACTCTTTTCTATCCGTTGCGGTTATTTTTATGAATCGAAATATAAAGGGAACAGGCAGTTCTTTACGCTTGGTGCAGGTTTGAGGTATAATATCTTCGGACTTGATTTCTCGTATCTCATCCCGGTTAAGAATAACAATCCCCTGCAGAACACCCTGCAGTTCACCTTGCTTTTCAATTTTGACACACAGAAGAAGGGCAATACGAAGCAGGAAACAACACAATAAAAAGTAGCGAAATAGCGAAGTAGCGAAGTAGCGAAATAGCGAAATAGAAGTAGCGAAAAACAGTTCAATGGCCCGGATAGGTTTTGGATTTGACACTCATAAACTCGAAACAGGTCGTGCGTTGAGGCTCGGAGGGGTTAATATTGAACATTCAAAAGGTGCAGCCGGCCATTCCGATGCAGATGTTCTGATCCACGCAATCATAGATTCACTTCTTGGAGCTGCCGGTCTTCCCGACATAGGGCAGCAGTTTCCCGATACATCCTCCGAATTCAAGGGTATTGACAGCCTTATCCTGCTTAAGAAAACCCTGGTATTGATCACTGAGAAAGGTTTTTCGATAGGGAATTTAGATTGCACACTGGTCCTCCAGCAACCCAAAGTTGCAGCATTCATACCATCTATTATCACATCCCTTGCAGCCGCACTTGAAACAGAGCCCGGATGTATCAATGTGAAAGCCAAAACCAGCGAGAATCTGGGTTTCATCGGGAGGGAAGAAGGGCTTTCGGCCTATGCGGTCGCTCTTTTGAAAAGTGAAAAGCGAAATTAAACTTTTGCTGACTGCAGACTGCGAACTGCCGACTGTCTTTGCCGACTGCCGACTGCCGACTGCGAACTGCAGACTGTCTTTGCATCCCGCATCCTCTCATTCCTTCCCGAATATCTTTATCTCCACATCATCCACCATGAAGACTGTTTTCTCCGGGTTCCAGAGGTAGATCTTAAGTATGGCTTTGGGGTTGATGATCTTGGGAAGGTTAAGGGAATAATGCATTGATCTCCAGGAGCCGCAACCTGATAACGGAATATCATTAAGGCGAACCGCATTGTAATAATTGTATGAACGGTTCAGGCTGTCGACAGCAAATACAAGCATGGCCTGGTTAGAAGCTGCAGGTATGCTGTCGTAAAGCTTCATGCTGATGTCACAATAAAGCGGGGAAGGATCTTTGCGCAGGCTGTCGTAAGGTATGGCAATCCCCGGCCCGAATTCCATGTTATTCGTGAACAGGAATACAGCGTTGACTCCTGCTCCCGGATCACGGTTCACGATTCGCGAGTCACGGCTCACGATTCGCGGTTCACAGTTGATCCAGTAGAGTTGCGGTTTTTCAAAACCAGTGAGAAGGCTTGCCAGGGGATGCCTGAGATCCGATTTATAGAAAGGCTCTTCGGTACAACCTCCGAGACAGTTTCGGTACTCATCGGCAGTCCTTAAAAAAACATGAAAATACTTTACCCTGTTCATGTTGTCGGGGCTGATGTAATTCATTCTGTACTGCCAGGTCTGGAAAAGATTGAGGCAGATGCAGGTAAAAGCGAAGACAATGCCAAGCAACCTCATTCTGCCGCCTGCCATTCGGCTTAGCGGGGCTGCAATGAGCACTGCAAACAGCCCGTAAAAATCTATCATGGAACGCTGGCCGAAACCGTCGGCATAATACCAGCACCACCAGGAGGAACTGAGGTATATCAGGAGAGCAAAGAACAGGAAGAAGGCTGAAAGGTTCTTGCGTTTTTTCCCCGGCAGGAGAAATATTCCCGGCAGTATCAGCAGCATAAGCGGGGTATAAATAAACCACCCTCTGCGGAACGAAAAAAGAAAATCGGCGATGCGGGGCCTGAGGAAGTAGAAACCTTCGTCGGGATATGACATGATAAGCCAGCGGCCTGTTTGAAGATGCCACAAAAGCGGTTGGACTGCCAGTATCAAGATCAAGGAAATGATAAAGCCCGGATGTTTCAGGTTTATCATTTGTTTAATGAATGCGGATAGCGGAGCGGCGCTGAGAAACAGTGGGATAATAAGCAGGACCAGGGCATTCGTCGGCCTGAGCAGCATGATGATGGCAAGGAAGATCCCGATCAGTATTCGCAGCCGGTTTGAGGGAGAAGTGCTGAATTTTATAATGGACCAGATGAAGGCATTAATTGCAAAAAACGAATAGACATGCGACATTGAAGGCTGTCCCAGGGCATAATAAAACAGGTTGGTGCCGGCAAAAACGGCAATCATGGCGAAGGCTGTGACATCAGCGCTGAAGCTGAAAGTTTTCAATATCTTTTTCAGGTAATGCAGTCCGGCCAGGAGGTAGAACAGTGAGCCGATGCCGATAAAGAACTGGAACCAGAAGCTAAGGCCGTCGACTTCTGAGCCGCTGATCCATGAAAACAGCAATGCAACAAGGAAGAACGGCAGCAGCAGGATTGACTCTCCCGAAAAATATTTGTTGACAGGGCGGCCGTTGACCAGGGCCAGGTACTTGGGATTGTAATCGGGCCGGCCGTAAACCTTGCGTTCGGCTGCTGTGAATTTCTCCCATGTGGGGTCACCGTAAATAATGAGAGAAGGGAGGCAGGCGTAATATCCTGTGCCGTCGCTTGAGATTATACTTTTAAAGCCTTTGCCATCGCCGGAAAGGAACCTCGTCCAGGCGGATAATGCAATAACTGCTATGATAATGAGGATGTAAGCGGCCTGTGAAGAACTCACGGCTCTCCTTGGTTTCAGCTTTGTTTCCTGGCTGGAGGCGGGCATGGTCAGGGTTTACTGCTTAAAGGTTTTCAAAGATAGACATTTAAATTCCAGACTGTTTGGTAATTTCCATTCTTCTTCGTAATTTTGCAGCCCGTTTTATAAAACCAATAAATTCATTAAAAAAAACAACGAGAAATGTTACATCAGTACGAAACCGTTTTCATTATGACTCCCGTTTTATCTGAAGAACAGATGAAGGAAACGGTAGAAAAGTATCAGAAGTTCCTCGTCACCAAAAAGGCCGAGATCATTCACGAGGAACATTGGGGATTGAAAAAGCTCGCCTATCCCATTCAGAAGAAGAGCACAGGTTTTTACCATTTGATTGAGTTCAAAGCCGAAACCTCCGTCATCAAGGAATGGGAAGTAACCTATAAACGTGATGAACGCATCCTTCGCTTTCTGACGACCGTTCTCGACAAGCATTCACTTGCTTACAACGAGAAGAAACGTGCAAAATCGAGAGAAAAAAAGAAGGAAAAAGAAGTTCAGGAATAATTAAAAAAATCAGTACAAATGGCTACACAACAACAAGGCGAAATAAAGTATCTTACCCCGATCGCGGTAGATACTAAAAAGAAGAAATACTGCCGTTTCAAGAAGAGCGGTATCAAGTATATCGATTACAAGGATGCAGACTTTCTGATGAAATTTATTAATGAGCAGGGGAAACTCCTTCCACGTCGAATTACAGGAACCTCTACTAAATACCAGAGGAAAGTGGCCCAGGCTGTGAAACGCGCCCGCCACCTGGCTTTATTACCTTATGTTGCAGACATGTTAAAATAGGAGGGAAGAACGATGGAAGTTATTTTGAAACAGGATGTTCCCAATCTGGGATATGCGAACGACATGGTGAATGTAAAACCCGGTTATGCACGTAATTTTTTGATCCCCCAGGGGCTTGCAATCACTGCAACCGAAACCAATAAAAAGATTCTTGCCGAGACAATGAAGCAGAGGGCTCATAAGGAACAGAAGATCTTCAAGAGTGCCGAAGAACTTGCCAAGGCTCTTGGAAACTTAACTGTCAGAATCGGCGCCAAGGCTGCTGATACAGGGAAGATCTTCGGATCGGTGAATGCCCTCCAGGTGGCCCAGGCTTTGAAAGACCAGTTCAATTTCGAGGTTGACCGCCGCAAGATTCACGTTGATCATGAACATATCAAGGAACTTGGAATTTACAAGGCCAAGGTTACCCTGCATAAAGATCTCCAGGTTGAGATCAAGTTCGAAGTATTTGCCGAATAAACCGTGAACCGTGAACCGTGAATCGTGACTCGTGAACCGGATCACGGATCACGGATCACGAGATAGTATGCTTTCAAACAGCCAGGTTAAACATATCAATGCCCTGAAGATTAAAAAGTACAGGGATGAATACAAAGAGTTTATTGCAGAAGGTAATACTCTTGTCACTGATCTTACCAAAAGCAGTTATGAGATAGCCGGGGTTTATGCTCTCAGTGAATGGATTACCGGCAACCTGGACGTCATCGGGCATAAAAACATTCCGGTATACGAGGCCGATCCTGCTGATATGGAAAGGATCACTTCCCTCTCAAGCCCCAGTCCTGTACTTGCAATAGTTAAGATCCCTGCTGGCATGGCTGCAGGCCTGGATAGCGCCGGTTACGGTTCACCTGAGCAAAATATCCCCGGTCTTTTCGAGGAATTGTCGGTTATGCTGGAAGGTATAAGCGATCCGGGAAATATGGGCACGCTCCTGAGGATAGCCGACTGGTTCGGGATAAGGAACGTGATCTGTTCCGAGAATTGTGTTGAGCTTTATAACCCCAAGGTAGTGCAGGCCAGCATGGGCTCGGTGGCAAGGGTAAGCGTATTTTATACCGACCTTAGCCGGTTTCTTGAAAACCTCAAAGGGCGGCTGCCGGTCTACGGGACTTTCCTGCAGGGGGATTCAATTTATTCAATTCCGCTGGAGAACAAGGGTATAATCCTTATTGGCAGCGAAGCCCATGGTATTTCAGATCCCCTTTCAGGTTTTGTAACGGGGCGGCTCTACATCCCATCCTTCGGGTCAACCGATAACGGCAAGGCCGAATCTCTTAACGCTGCCGTAGCCACAGCGGTCGTGATCGCAGAGTTCAGGCGCAGGGGGTTGTAATTGAGAAATCTCAGGTAATATAACGTACAGAGAGTACTTCCAGGTTTCGGGGAAATTCAATATTCCCGTTTGAAGATATGCCGTTACAAAGCCGGCAAAAAAATCACATTTACTTATATTTTGACTACGCTTACTTATTGCAGGTTGTTCTTACCTCAATCTTACAATACTTTAGATGCGGATTTTTCCCTGATAGGTCATTTTTTGTTTATCGGCCGGCGGAAGAAATCAGGTTATAAAACAATAGTATTAATGGTATAAAAATCAGCAATGGAAACAACGATAAATAATTCCAGGGTTATTACTCCGGTAGTTCGGGACAAGGATTTTTCGGATATGAGAGAACTTTGTATTGAGCATGCCACCTCAATAGATTTCGAGATGGACTACCAGCAGCTGCTTCGGGAATCTGCCTCCATGAAAGAAATCTACAGGATGCCAAAGGGGGTGGGATTTTTGCTGAAAGCCGATAATCAGAGTATAGGTTGTATAGGGCTCCGTAAAGTTGATTATAATACGGTCGAGATCAAGAAGTTTTATGTAAGACCTTCAAAGTATCTACTTAAATGGAGCAAAAAAATGCTTGAAGTTGCTATCGACTGGGCAAAACAATCGAATTACAAAAAAATCAGGATTGACCCGGTTGCAACCAATCCAGGTATGATAAAATTATGTTCCGAATCAAATTTCAGGGAAAAATTCATCCACAATGAAAATTCCGATGAGCAGGTCAAGGCCCTGGAAAAACTTTTGGTTAACATTCCCGAGTATTATCAGTATTAGAAATCGTAATTTTGCAAGGTTAGCCGTTTGATTTTTACCGGCTTTGCATATGATACGAATCTCGGGTTTTTTCTTTGTGCTATTCTTGTTATTTAGCGCGTTCCCATGTGCTGCCGCTGATTTTCCTAATGAGAATATCACCTACGATCCAGGCATTAAAACCGTGCAGCTTTATAAGCAGGGGTTTGAATTGTCGTCACCTATAATACAATTGAATTCAACCGAAAAGCTGGCCCTTGATTTTGACGACCTTGATGTGCAGTCAAGGGGCTATAAATATACCATCAGGCATTGTGAATCGGACTGGACCACATCATCCGGACTCAGGCCTTCGGAGTATATCAGCGGGTATACCGAAGAAAACATCAGGGATTTCCAGTATTCCATCAATACATCGGTACGATATGTTCATTACAATGCAGTATTTCCTTCACCCGATCTGAGACCTCTGATCTCGGGGAATTATCTTTTAATCGTGTATCTTGATGATCCTTCAGACCCTATCTTCACCAGGAGGCTTATGGTTGTGGAAGCTTCTCCGATTACCATCGAAGGCAGTGTTCAGCAGGGTTCGAGAACCGGCGATCACCTGTCGAAGCAGGAGCTTGATTTTGTTATCCGGCTGAATGGTTTCAAATCGCTGGATACCAGGCGTGAACTGGTGGTTGTGGTGCAGCAGGACGAGCGCTGGGATAATGCATTGCGAAATATTTATCCCAGGTTTATCAGGGGAGAAGAACTGGATTACCGTTACGATGAAAACAACGTTTTTAACGGAGGAAGTCCGTACCGTAACTTTGACATCAAGACTCTTGTATCCCAGACCCAGCGGATCGACAAGATCTACTACGACACGATCACCCAGGTGCGGCTGCTTGAGGATAAGCCCAGGACTTTTAAGAATTACGTATATGATAAAGACATTGGCGGAAGGTTCCTTATAAAGAACGAGGTGAACGCGACGAATTTCAACGTTGAGTCGGATTATGCCCTGGTCCATTTTTTCCTTCCTTTCCCTGTTGAATTCACCGATGGTGATTTTTACCTGATGGGGGCGCTTACCGACTGGAGGATGGACGAAAACAGCAGGCTGAAGTTCGATAAGGAAAACCATACCTATTATTTAAACCTTTTGCTCAAACAGGGCTACTACAATTATATCTATGTAATGCAGAGGAAAGGAAAATCAACAGGTGATGAATCCCTGGTTGAAGGCAGCCACTGGGAGACCCCGCATATATATACCATTTATGTCTATTTCCGTCAGGGCGGCATAAATACCGATCAGCTCATTGCCATCCAGAATATCAATTCGATACAGCAGAACTGACCCCCACTGAATTTAGTTCCGCGATTTATTTCCAAAATGAAACTTCAATTATAAAATCAATTTGATTGATTACTTTTGAATATTGATTTGGTATAATTAATGGCAGCAAAGAAAAAACTTTCTGAAAAAAACGATCAGGTCGATGACTGCAATTTCCCGGATACCATAGCATACCTCACTCTGGTTGCTGCCATAATCATTGTTTCCTTTATAAGAATCCGCCTGTTATCCTTCCCATTGGAACGGGATGAAGGGGAATATGCATATTTCGGCCAGCTTATTCTTCAGGGAATCCCACCTTATAAACTGGCCTACAATCTGAAATTCCCCGGCACTTATTATTCCTATGCTATGATCATGGCTGTGTTCGGACAAACCGTTCAGGGAATCCGCCTTGGATTATTGTTTTTAAATATCGGATCCTTGGTTTTTTTATTTTTCCTTGCAAGGAAGCTTTTCAACGGTTTTGTTGCATCCTGTGCTGTGCTTTCCTTTGGGGTCTTAATGGTGAGTCCTGCCATCGCAGGCCAGGCAGCACATGCAACCCATTTCGTCACTTTTTTTATGCTTGCAGGCCTTTGGTTCCTTCTTAAGGCCCTGGATAATTCACGCATGGTCTTTTATTTATTATCAGGACTGCTTACGGGATTTGCCTTTCTTATGAAGCAATCTGGAGTGTTTTTTATTTTTTCCTCTGGACTGATGATCATTTTCCGTTACATCATGATTTCTCCCCCGCTGGTCTCTGATTCACCCCAACACCATACGTCATCCCCACATCCTAGTATCCTGCATCCTGCATCCCGCATCCTGCATCCCGCGTCCCGCATCCTGCATCCTGCATCCCGCTATTTAACTATTTTTATCATAGGGTCTTTCATCCCTCTGCTCACTGTTTTTATTTTGCTTTATACATCCGGGGTGTTTTCAAAGTTCTGGTTCTGGACTGTGAATTATCCGGCGGTTTACGCGTCAAGATATCCTCTGAGCCAGGCTTTTTCGGCTTTTTCGGCGAATTTCCCTATCGTTTATTCGTCCTTCACAGTTCTGTGGATTATTGCCGGCCTTGGAATTGGCACCTTATATTTCCATCCGGCGGCCAAACTGAACAAACTATATATATGGCTGCTTTTACTGGCTTCTGTTTGCACTGTTATCCCCGGATTTTATTTCAGGAACCATTACTTTGTCACGGTTCTGCCAGTTACAGCCATTTTATGCGGAATATTCCCCGATTTCCTCAGTCGTAAAATTAAAGGCTCTTTTAAGCAGGCTTGGATAATGTCGCTGTTGATAATGATTTTCATTATCATCACGGGCCTGAATGAACGTAAGGATTATTATTTTAATGAAAGACCGGATGATCTGTGCAGCAGGATGCTGGCCGAAAATCCTTTTTCAGAGGCCATTCCCGTTGCCAGGTATATCCGTGCGAATTCCCAGCCAGTTGACAGGGTGTTTGTGTTTGGGTCCGAACCCGAGATTTATTTTTATTCAGGAAGGCGCGCCGCCAGCGGTTATATTTACATGTATGACCTTGTATTCCCGCATAAATACACACAGACCATGCAGGATGAAATGGAGAAGGAAGTGGAAGCTAACCATCCGAAATTTGTTGTTTTCGTTTCTTCGGGGTTTTCTTGGCTGGCGCAGAAAGCAGAAAAGGAACCTTTAATAAAATGGATGACATCTTATTTGCAGAATAATCATTATTCAATAACCGGAGTTGCCGACATCCTATTTCCTGCAGCAACCCAATATGCCTGGGATGGGGACGCTCAGGGATATCAACGTAAATCGAAAAACTATTTGCTTGTGTTCAGAAAATCGGATCAATAGGGGAGAAATGAAACTGAAAATATTCAGATATATCGGTTTACTGGTACTCGCTGCATTGTCAGGTTTTATTCTCGTAAAGCATCAGGATCCCATTTTAATTCAATCAACACAGGTTTCTGTTTATCCCAGGCCCCTGGTAGCAAAAAAGATAGTAAAAGGGGTGATGACAATCCAGGAGATTACCACCACTAAAGAATTTATCAATGGGGTTGCGATCCGTTTTAAAACTTTCAAAAGGAAAAATACAAATGAAAACATTCTCCTCCTTACCGACAGTGCACTGACGGTGCTGTACCGTAAAAAATTTGCATCAGGGGATGTTAAAAACGAGAAATACAGGGAGTTCAATTTCGGGAAGAGCCTGAGGTCAGGTAAGGGCCACAGGTTGTATATATGTCTTTTCTCATCAAACGGGGATACGGCAAATTCTATAGCACCACTTATCAATCCGGAGTGTAAACTTGGCCCATGTTATATTTCGGTTCTTTTAAATGAGAATCCTGTCAATTCAATACAAAACAAAGCCCTTGGATACCCGGGGGGTATGCTTTTTAAGGTCTATGAATCAGACACGGCCCGGAACGGATGGCTGATAAAAATATTCTGGCTGATCCTCATCATCCTTGTAGCCTGCCTTTTTATTTTCTTTGAAAGGCTCATGTCTTTTCTTATCAGGATCAATCTTAAACCAGAGATTGCATACCTGTGTTTAGCGGTTCCCTTCGGCCTCATCCTTGTCTTTCTTACGCCACCGTTCCAGGTTCCCGACGAGCTCGTCCATTTTTGCCGGGCATATGAAATTTCGGCATTGCATCCGGCAGCCTCAGACAAAAAAGTCCCTTCATCAATTTTCCAGCTTGAATCTGTGTTTTCCCGTCTCAAGTTCAATCCCGATGAGAAGACCAGCCGGCGTGAAATTGACAGTCTTTCAGTAATAAAACCTGATCCTGCTTCCCAGTCCCCCAGTTCAGGCCCGGATTATATTATTCCATACATTCCCCAGTCCTCAGGAGTGGCTTTAGGCCGCATGCTGAACTTCTCCACCCTGAACATCCTTTACCTGGGCCGTCTGATAAACCTGCTGTTCTCAGTATCCCTGATTTTCCTGGCCATCAGGAAAATTCCTTTTTTCAAATGGGTGATTTTTTTACTTGCATTAATGCCGAAGACAGAATTCCAGCTTGCCTCACTTTCGTATGATGCTGTTACTATCGGGCTTTCGTTCCTGCTGATTTCTCTTTTTCTTCATTATTCATTTTCTGTTCAGAAAATCAGGCTTAAAAACCTGGGGTTGCTGCTGGGCCTCACTATTCTTCTTGCCTTATGCAAGCCTCCCTATTTCCTTATCGGCCTGCTGTTTCTGATGCTCCCAGCTGCCAAAGTCGGGCGGTGGCCCAGGTATATTATATTGGCATCGGCGATTGTGCTGCCTGTTTTGTATTTGTTGTTTGCGCAACAGACCACCAGTAATCTTTTCAGGGATGCCGGGAAACTCGCCAGTGAGGAAGCGGTCAGGGTATCCGACGCCACCCAGTCCGCAGTCAACCAGGTTATTGATCCTGCAGGACAGTTAAATTATATAAGTCATAATCTTTCGACTTATATGGGGCTGGTTGCCCGGACGAACTTTGTTGATATGCGTTCCAACATTTTTAATAATTTCGTTTCCGCGCTGGGTTGGCTTGATACATATATACCTCAGTTCATGGTAGTTATCACTCTCCTGTTGTTGCTGTTTACTTCCCTGTTAGATTCCGCACCTACTTACAGGGCCGGGTGCAAAAATAAAATTCTGTTTTTTATAGTGTTTATGGCCGGTTTGCTGGCCATTGAAACGTCGATGTATCTTTACACGACCTACGTAGGTCTCGACAGGATGTTCGGGATACAGGGAAGGTATTTCATTCCCCTGGCCCCCTTGTTTTTCCTGTTGTTCCAGAATAATTTGCTGCAGAGTAAACTGAATCTCCTGGTTGATCATTGGGTTTCTGGCATGAGCAATCCAGGTAAGATCAGGGATGCAGGATACACTGAGAATTCCGGGCTGTTCACAAAAACCTGGTCCTGGCTGTTGATATTGTTTTCAATCACATGCCTTTTCACGATGCTGGCGGTTGTATATTTACGATATTATGTGAGATAATTCATTGCTTATGAGTGATCAAAAGACATTATCGGTTATCATCCCCGCCTTCAATGAAGCTGCCAACCTGGAGTTGTTGCTGCCTCAGCTTATGGAATTCTGTTCAAAGCTGGGCTTTATGATCATCATTGTGGACGACGGATCCCGGGACAATACGCGTGAAGTGCTGAGCAGGTTCAGCGATCAGCCCAGGATCAACCTCTTGCATCATAAGATGAACCGTGGTTATGGGGCTGCAATTAAAACCGGTATCAGCGCCTGTTCCACCGAATACGCCATCACCTTCGATGCCGACGGGCAGCATCTTATTGAAGACATTGAAAGGCTTTACACCCGGATGGTTCAGCAGGATGCCGACCTGGTGGTTGGTTCGAGGCAGGGGCTGAAGAATTCGTCGTACAGGGGATTTGGACGCACCCTCATCCGAATTATCGCCAAGATCCTGATGAACGTACCTGTTCACGACCTCAACTCGGGCATGAAGATTTATCGCACTGACCTATTGAAAAAGTATTTTCATCTTGCTCCCGATAATATGTCTTACAGCGACATCATCACCCTTGTCTTCCTCAACAATCGCCACCTCGTACTAGAAGAGCCCATCAGCATACGAGCACGAAAGCAGGGGAGAAGCAGCATTACCCTCGAGACCGCGTTTCATACAGTGATGGAGATCATCAATATTGTCACCCTGTTCAATCCAATGAAAATATTCCTGCCGATATCACTGCTTTGTATTCTCACTACAGCTGCATGGGGAATTCCTTTACTTATTCAGGGGCGTGGAGTAAGTATGGGGACATTCCTGGGGATCATTTCAGGCTTGATCTTTTTCTTATTGGGTTTGCTGGCTGAACAGCTCTCCCAGATCCGCAAAGGGATATCTCATTGACAAGTTATGGTGAGGCTTCAGAAAATACTCGACAGGTTTTTCGGATCGCTGATCATTTTAACCCTTTCATTGTTCAGGCATTTTGGCAGGACGCCATCAGGGAATAAAACGTTCCTGGTGATTAAACTATGGGCCATTGGGGATGCTGTAATTTCCCTCCCCCTGATCCGAGGGATAAAGGAATCCTTTCCGGGCGCCAAAGTGGATGTATTGTTAAGGGATAAGGTGAAAGATATCTTTGAGTGTTATCCTGTTGACAAGATATTCAGCCTGGATAAATTTTCCGATATAGTCGGATTGCTTGGAAAGGGACGCAGGTATGATGTAGTGATTGATTGCGAACCCTACCTTAACCTGAGTGCAATCCTGGCATTTTTTATCGGGAAGCAGAGGATAGGTTTTGCAAACCAGAAGCGATCTGTATTATATACCCTTAAAACTCCTTTCAGAAAGAATCAGCATATGGTTCAGAATTACCTGGATCTGCTGCGGAAACTTCAGGTTTCATGGGATACTGATAGGCTTGAAAAATTAATGGTAGAGGATTCCATTAAAAAGAACATTGATATTTTTCTGAAGGAGAAGAAGAAAAATGAACTCACTGTTGGGATAACAGCCGGTGTTGGGGCTTCTTCAAAAAACAGGCAGTGGCATGAAGAGAGGTTTGCCTCTCTTGCCGACCGGATCATTAATGAATTGAATGCGGATGTCATTTTCATTGACAGCATTGAAAATCTGAAGATCATTGAAAGGATTATTTCCCTGATGAACGAAAAGCCAATCAATTCAATTGGCCAATTCAATTTAAAAGAGACCTTCGGACTTATTGAACGATGCAACGTTTATATC
>Ga0073936_10000531_pt1 | contig 58819 bp, 51 predicted proteins | sample AliMusrvi5mmetaG_FD_87041 | JGI IMG/M metagenome (GOLD analysis project Ga0073936, IMG submission 87041) | Freshwater lake bacterial and archeal communities from Alinen Mustajarvi, Finland, to study Microbial Dark Matter (Phase II) - Alinen... | ecosystem: Environmental > Aquatic > Freshwater >...
ACATATTACTATTGTAGTTTATTTTTTAACCCCTGTCTTGTATTATTTTTTAATTTAAAATACCAGCGTTCACCTGAACGCTGGTATTCATTGCTCACCTGACCGAAATCATGCCGCAATGCAACGAGGAATGACGCCCTTAGCGGTCCCCTCGAGAATCGTCTGGATCTCGCCCAGACGAGTGACGATGACGGAGGTCTTGACTCCAGGCAGCGGCTTCGCTGCTTTATTCCGGACTTCAACCTTGACGTGCCGCTTGCACGTTGGCTTACCAAAACGTCCACCGTCGTGCCGCTTCCCGGTACTTGCGTAAATCAACACGTGGACGTCCTTCTTGTCATGATAGGCGGAAAAATACAAACGAAAGGTCGGATCGTTTGATTTTTCCAGCAAATCCGAGAAACCAAATTTTTCCAGCAAACCGCGAACCTGTTGTCTCTTTACCATGAGCCTTACCTCCAGCATTGTTTAAGGAACATACTTGCTTATTCCTGACACTCGTCAGAACAAGCCCAAACCAAATAGTACACCCTTTATACAATAAAGTCAATAGATTCTATTTTATGCCTATTTTCCACTCCACTATTTTTTTATGGTCACCGGAAAGTAAAACTTTTGGAACTTTGTAGGTTTTATTTTTATATTTCAAAATCTCCGGCCGGGTATACATCTCGGAACTAGAAATCCTCTCCTCTTCCCGTGAATCAAAATTACCCAGCACCCCTTTTATCTGCCTGGCCATACAATCCGCCATAATCATAGCTGGTAATTCCCCGCCAGTCAGAACAAAAGGACCAACAGAAATGTCTTCTGCCTTAAATATTTTTTTAACCCTGGAATCTATACCCTCATAACGCCCGCAAATAATAATTATATCCGTATATTTCTTAACTGCTGTTTTGGAATACGCCGTATCAAACTGCTTGCCCGCCGGGCTCAAAAAAATAATTTTAATTTTATTTTCTTTTATCTTTTTCTTGGCTGCTTCAATAGCTTTTATCATAGGCTCCGCTTGCATCACCATCCCCGGCCCACCACCATATGGCTTATCATCAACGCGTAAATAGGGCTTTTCGTTTTTCTTTTGTGCTTTAGTAGGAATAACAAAATCCCGGGGATTATAAAAATTAAACCTGATTTTCCCCTCCTTTTGCGCCCGCGCTAAAATGGACTCATTTAAATATGAGTCAAACATTTCCGGAAACAAGGTAATAATGTGAAAAGTCATAATTTTAATCTACCAATTTAGGTTCGTTATGTAAAGCTACTTAAACAAATTTTTCTCCCATTCCTCAATAAGAGCTAATGATTCTTCTTCTAATTCAGGAATTTGAACAATTTCGATTGGCCTAATTAAATCCTTATTAATATCCGTCACCTTATAATGTCCACCGTAATATTCTGGTGACACTTTTTCTTTAGCACAAGCAAAAACAATTCGAGAAATCCCTGACCACATAGAGGCACCAAAGCACATCAAACAAGGCTGCACAGAGTCATATAAAGTAGCACCAGAAAGATCTCCCAAATTTAAGTACTTACAGGCATCTCTTATGGAAGCCATTTCTCCATGGCTGGTAGGATCCTTTAGGATATTACCAATACTTATCCCTGAACCAATAATTTTCCCTTCTTTTACAATAATCGCCCCAGCGGGAAAACCTCCCTGAGCAGCAGATTCCCTCGCCTTTTCTATTGCCTTTTTTAAAAATTCCTTATCCTGGTTTTGCATGCTAAAAGTATAACATATAATTTAAACTCCATTATCATGCTTATTACTAATATAATGATTATTTCAAAACTTCAACTATAGGATTTCCTAAATGAATACCTCCAACCAACTGTTCTGCGTCAAAATTTTTGATACCATGTAAATCTTTCCATTCAGACCCCTTAAGTAATAACTTATTATCTTTTTTCTCAAACACAACTTGAGTAGCACCCTCACTGTCATATACAACATTCAGTTCAAAAGGGCTAGCTCCTAATCCGTATTCAGTTACCACTATTTCTTCTGCCGGAAGAAACTGTCGATTCCTGCCAAACCCTTCTTTAAGCCTATCTGCTTCCTCTTGGGAAACAAAAAATAATTCTCTCATGATTGGTTGGAATTTCAAATGCTTACCTTCTCCAATCATAAACTCATATTGATCAGGTATTATTTTTGCTCTTAGGGTTTGTCCTGTTTTAAGGTGAAAATAAGTTGAGCCATTTGAAGTTTTAAATACACGACTAAATCTTTCTTTCTCAAATAATAACTGCTCAACAAATTCTCCACGTATTTTTGAAATGGCTCTTATAGATTCATCATTAACTGGAATAAAATATTCCATTTTTCGCAGACCTTCTAATCTCCTGGAGATTTCCTCTAAGCTTATTGGAATTAACTCCGTAGTCTCAGGTTGAATAATTTCAGATCTATTCATAATACCACTAAATTTACCGAGTTGAGTTAGTAAAGTAAAGTGCTTAATATTCTAGTTACAAAAATCCCAAACACAAAGTGCTCGGGATTTTAGTCGGTTTCTGATCAGGCAATAATACCTAATGAGAAATTGGTAACGTGTTCACAAGAGCTTGAGATTTATCAAGTAGTGAACCAGCTAAGTGAAAGAACTGGAGGAGGGTGTTTTCAAATGCCTGAAAAACAGCTGGCAAAAGAGAACGAAGGATCAAGATAGTTAAACCCAGTCCCAAAGCTCTTAAAATCTTCATGATATTAAAAGAAGGGGGCTTTTAAGACGTCCGACAACGTCTTGGGTAGCTAAAATGACCCAAATCCCCTCCCCATAAAGATTTCAATAATTCAAAATCTCCAGGGAAGGGTCTCCTGGTTCTTGATTATCAAGTTACTGTCAGCGCTTATCTCACTAAAAATATAGCATATATGAGATAATTTTACAACTATACAAGACTGGGCTTTTGCGGTGTAATTTAATATTCAAAACCTAGCCTGAGTAGTCTAAGATGGCCTCTACCAAAGCCTGCTGGCAAAGGACGGAGCAATGGAATTTTCTATCCGGTAAACCGCCCAGACGTTTAGAAATTTGTTCAGGCTTCAATTTCTTAGCAGTCTTTAAATTCATACCCCCCTTCTCTGTTACAATCACGGACATCATAGAAGCAGAAGCAACGGCCGAGGCGCAACCAAAAGTTCGCCACAAGCACTCCTTTATCTTTTTTGTTTTCTTATCAACTTTAATCCAAACATTCATTATGTCACCGCAAGTTGGGCTACCCACGCTCCCTATCCCATCTGCCCGATAATTTGTTTCATCGGTCAGAACGTTTCGTGGATTGAAAAAATGATCCTTTACCAAATCAGAATATAGCCAATTTTCACCATCGGCGTGACAGTCACAGGTATCTTTAGCTTTCTTTTTCACATGATCATACTATCTCTTTTGGGGTAAAAGTCAAAACTAAAAATAACTACGGGCTTTTATTTATTCCAATATAATGGTAGAAATATAGTTATTATGATGACAAAAAACATACCAGAATTACTATCGCCAGTTCAGGATTATACTTCCCTATCAGCTGCAATAAGTAATGGAGCTGATGCTATCTTTTTTGGCATCAAGGGTTTTAATATGCGAGCTGGAGCCAAAAACTTTACCGTAAATGATTTAAAAATAATCACCAGAATAACTCATAAAAATAAGGTGAAAGCCTATTTAGCGATAAACACCATTATATATGAATCTGAGCTAAAAAAAATTGAAAAGATATTGATCAAAGTAAAAGCAGCAAAAATTGACGCAATTATTTGTTGGGACTTTGCAATCATTCAAATTGCTAAAAAATTAAAAATTGAAATTCACATTAGTACTCAAGCTAGTATCGCAAATTCTGAGACGGCAGAATTTTATAGAAAACTAGGGGCTAAAAGAATTGTTCTGGCTCGAGAGTGTACGCTAGAGCAAATTAAAGAAATTAAAAAATACACCAAGGCAGAGATTGAAATTTTTATTCATGGAGCCATGTGTGTTTCAATATCTGGCAGGTGTTTTATGTCTCAGTTTCTCTACGGAAAATCCGCAAACCGTGGGGAATGCCAACAACCCTGCCGAAAAAAGTATTTTATCAGACAAGTGGAAGGAGATAAGGAATTGGAACTTGGAGAGGATTATGTTATGAGCCCAAAAGACATGCGCACCTTGGATTTTATCGAAAAAATACTAGATTTAAATGTTAACTGCCTAAAAATTGAGGGGCGAAATCGTAGCCCAGAATATGTGGCGACTGTAACAAGAACCTATAGAACGGTTATTGATTTTGTTTATTCCGTTAAAAAACGCGATGCTAAATTTAAAATTGAACTAGCTAAATTAAAACAAGAACTAGGTGAGAAGTTAGATACTGTTTATCACCGTGGTAGCAGTAGTGGTTTCTTCCTGGGTAAACCTATTAATGAATGGGCGGGTTGCTCTGGTAGCCAAGCCACACAGAAGAAGATTTATATCGGAAAAATCCTTCACTTTTATAATAAGATTAAAGTGGCTGAAATATTAATTCAAGGAAAAACTAAGGTGAGAGTTGGTGCTTCCCTGCTTATCCAAGGCCCAACTATCGGTAGTGTGGAGGAAACTATTATTTCCCTAGAAAAAGATCATCAGACCATAAATGAAGCCCGGGCTGGTGACTGCATAGCAATAGGCATCAAATCAATTGTTAGAAAAAATGATCAGGTTTATTTAATAGAAAAAATTAATTAATAAAATAATATGAATAATGAATTAAAAAATTCGTTTACAGGTTTACCAAAATATATAGTTGGCTTCCTGGGTACACTTATTTTTCGTCTTCTTTCTCCATTTTTTGGTTTATGGAATATTTCACCACTTATGGCCACAGAATTAGCGGGCGCCAAAGCCTATGGACCATGGGTTGGTGGCCTGTATGGCGCTTTATCAATTGCCTTGGTTGATATCATTATGGGCAAAACCGGTAGCTGGACTATTGTGGCTTCTATCACCTATGGTTTGGTGGGTGTATTTGGGGCCTATTTCCTTAAAAATCGCAGCGCTTCTGCTAAAAATTTTATTATTATCAGTATAATTGGCACCCTCTTTTTTGATCTAATCACGGGAGTATTGATGGGTCCACTTTTATTTGGCGGAAGTATTATTGCCGCCGCTATTGGTCAAGTCCCCTTCACCATCCGCCACCTATTAGGAAACACCTTTTTTGCAGCCGTTCTGGCCCCTTGGTTCTATCATAAAATTATGACCAATCCAAAATTTGAGCTGGCCCATATTTTAAAATTTGCGTAGTATTAAAATAGATTTATTTATATTTTTAAAGCTTCCAAATATTGGATGGAGGCAATTGTCGCTCGGGCTTCTAGAGGGTCAAGCTTATTACCAGCGGTTTCAATGATTTTTTTAAGAATCTCAAATGCTTCTTGTTGAGACACATTACCCTTACCATCTTTTACATAACGCTCTGCAAACTCATGGATTAAATTCAAGAGCTCGGATCCGCGTGAAAATTTTGCTCCCGCAGTTACATCCTTTACTGTCTTTCGTTCTCGAGTAATTTCATTTTCAAGAAAATGTTGAAAAGCTAGTTCGGTTTCCAAATCCTTATCTTCTTTAAATTTTCTAACATCAAAACCACCGTAACGTCCAGCGTTTAAGATAGTTTGAATAATATGATAATGCGGTTCGTGAACATTGGCGAGCAATGCATTCAACACCCCCTCCAGCTCACCATTACTCAAAGATTTAATTTTTTCTAAATCGTTTTCCGCTAGGATTTTCTCAAATTCTCGTAATTTTACCTCATTAGCCCTGAAAATCATTTGGCTCATTTGTTCCGTCAGTTCCTCCTTTTCAAGTAAAGAAGGTTTACGAAAAGCAGCTAAAAGCGCCTCTTGTTCATCATTAACACCATGTGGGGTACCGTCCACTTCAATTATCTCAGCTTTACCATTAACACCCGGCCACAAAGCAAAGGCAATACCATGGGCGTGTTTAGTAGTAACAGATTTTACTCCAGGAGATAATCGAAAACCAGAAATAACCCCAGAGGGCAATCCTAACTCGCGCATCATAGCTGAAGAGAATAAAGCAAAGTCAGCACAAACACCGGCATATTTTTTATTTTTTAAAATTTCATTTTGACCTGATCGTCGACGGAGTTCTTGCAAACGAATTTCCATAATAGAAAAAATCTCTTCCAAACTTTTTCCCTCCTTTTCCTTAATCACCTCAGAATTATCAAAATCATAATAACCATAACGACGGACAAAAGCCTCTACGGCCTGGACTTGCTCTTTAGGTGGACGAGAGCGTAGTGAATTTAAAAACAATTTTACATCATCCGGTAAGCGAGCTAGTTTTTCAGTTAATACTTCACCACCGGCCTGATTTAATTGACGTTTGAATTTTTCGTACTCTTCGGCTCGGCAATCTGTTGGCACCTTTGGCACCAAATCTTCTGTTTGAGAATATAGGATTCTTTGAATACCAGCCAGCACAGTCACTACACTTTCACCAAAACGATTAATCTTTGTTTCCAGGGTTACCTCTTTTCCAGTCTGATCCACCCCTTTAATTCTGTCCGGCAAAATTTGACCATTATTCAGACGGGGAAGCACCACTTCATGCAAACCACGAGTATTCGGAATCTCCATCGTAATTTCTCGAGTCGCCCCAGAATTCTCCTTGCTCAAATCCAATGGTATTTTCTCCCATTTACGGCTACTTGAATTATAACGGCCATAAATACCAGAAACAAGCATCCCCGTGGTAGTTTCACGTAAACGCATCACTTCTACCTCATTTCCACTCATAGGGTCGGCGCCTTCAAAAGCAGTGTATTCGGCACCGGAGAGCAGAGCCCGGGCTGACACTTCCGGATTCTCCATAATCTGAGCTAAAGCTTCACGACCAAAAATACCGCGTCCAAAACGTCCGCTTTTTTCCTTTTCAGCCCTTTCCGCCTGTTCACGATTAGTCCTAATTTCCGGAAACAATGACAACAAAAGGTGCTCCGCATAAGCATCAGAAATATTGTCCTCCTTAGCCCCCATGGTATTTAAAAACAATTTAGGTTTCTCTCTCAAGGTATCATTCAAAACTTTTATTATCCCTTTAGAATGTGCCACAAAATTCAGCGTTTTATTTTTTTGTGACATCCTTTCGTTCGTCGGATAATGTTTCATAAAATAATCAAAAACGGCATTTCGATCAAACTTCCCTGCCTGCACCTCAGCCAGCAAATTCAATAATTCCAAATCCCGTTGTTCTTGCTTTGTCAGCATTACCTCCACTTCATTTCTTTCAGTGTTAGCGTCATTAATATGACCAAAAATTTGTTCGACAGAGAAACAATCTGATAAATTAAAAATTTTGTCTTCAACATGACCGCCCATTCCCAAGCATCTCACTTGAATTTTTCCATCACGAGTCTCTCTTACGCTACTAATAACAGTTTCGGGTTCTAACTCAAGGACAACTCCTTTATATATAATAATATCTTCCGGAATACCGTGACTCACTAAAGGATGAGAATAATGTACGGCATTGTCTAACCCAGAAAATTGTTTTTCAAACCCGTATAATCTACTAATCTCATGATTCTCTTCATATACTGCGAGTTCTCCGGCTGTTGGGGTAAAGTCAGGAACTGGTAAAAATTCTTTGGGGGGATAAGTTAATATTCCCCTTTTCTTATCTTCATAAACTACACTTATTTTATATATATCATCCTCAAACTTAATATCGTTTACAGAGTAACCTCTCGGAAGCCTTAGCCATGTACCATCAACTGTAATTAAATTGAACTTACGATAGTTACTTACAAACACATGAAAGGTTTTCCCTCCATTATCAATAAAATCCCGATGAAAGTAAAAATCATCTATCTTATATCTTTTCTGTTCAATCCGGGTTTCAGCCTCACTTCTTTCATCTTTCACCTCATACTTACCAGTTTCAGGATTAAGAATAATTTTTACACCCTCTCCGTAACGAGTTACAAGAGAAGCATCAAGTTCTTCAATCAAGGTGGACTGCGCATGGCTAGCTTCCCCTTTTACCATCACATTATAAGGCTTCCATTCGGCTGATGGACCAAGGCTGGATAGAAAACCCTTTACTTGATTGATCACCTCAGAATCCCCAGCATCAAGTCTCCGGAATAATTTTGATCGCTCAGAACCCCTGATTTTAGGATTATCATAGGTTAAAATAACAACTTGAATTGATGTCTTGGGTACCAAAGGCTCGTGCATAATATCATGCGCCACACTTTGATTCAGCTGTAGTTTTTCAATTGTGCTTTCTAATTTTTCCGCATCATATTCTTCGTTTCCAAACATTTTCTGCCACAAAGCTTTTCGCACTGGGTCACTATAATAACTGCCCCGCATAGCATCATCCAACCATCGCAAAACTCGTTCGCCTGATTTTTCTGTCTTGGTAGGTTCGTTAATGGGATCTCTGATTCTTCCTCTTGGTGAAAAAGGTTCCATATTTACTAATTCCCTCTCTTCATCAATTGGTATAAATTTTCTTCTGGCTAGGAATTGTGCGTAATAATTATCAACCGCTTCCGCTAATGGTCTAACTTGTACTGGCAAACCTTCTAGCCATTTATTTTCTAAATCAAAAGCAGAGGATTTTATATCACTAAAAATTGACCTTGAAAACAAAGAATCAAGTCTAACTTTCTCTGCTTCCTCTAAACTAATATAACTAAAATTTCTATCCCAAGCTTTCATATACGTGACCGCAAATTCAAAATGTTTTTTAGAAGAAACGTTACTTAATAAATTCGTCATGATCTCGGCTGGTGGTAATCCTAACAACGAGGCTAACGCCACTCCATCTTTTGGAGAATGCTCTATCACCCTCGTTACCAAAGTCTGACGTATATATGGTGCCAATTCACTGGTTTCCTTTTCAATACGATCAAATAATTCCAGACGATTTTGCTCCAAAGCTTCAAATTCAACAAAATCATTCCGCACCCTTGCTGGGATTTCCGTATTTAAAGTTTCCTTTTCATCACCAACAGCAATACCATCTTCTTTCCAAGCATAATTATGCATATAATTTAATAAGTATTATAGCATTTATTTATTGACGAATTCAAACATTCTCCCATTAAAAAACTGAACTAATGAAATCAGTCTGTGGATCGTTTACAACCTAGTTTTTTCCTTTCGGAAGTGAGGCATTATAAAAATGTCGTTCACGGAAAATAATCCCGACCACAAGCCAGAGGCCACCCATCAAAAAACCTCCCAGAACATCACTCAAGAAATGTACATCCAGATATAATCTAGAAAATCCGATCAACACAATGAGTAAGATGCCGACAAAGAGAATAATATGTCTCACATTTCGTCCAGAAATATGGTGAATTAAATAATATGTTACAAAACCGTAGAAGGCAATAGCGATCGCCGAGTGACCACTGGGAAAGGAACCAGACTTCTCTATATAGTACGCAATATCGGCGATCGGTCGGCCGCGATTAATGAATACTTTTATTAGATAGGCACTTATTTCTGTTCCAAGAAAAATAAGAATGAGCGCATAAAGATATGCAAGTTCCTTTTTGAAATAAAGATAGAGAAGAACAATGGCACCAATAATGGAGATGGTAATCTGGTCTGCAAAATAGGTAATAACATAAAACACCTGTGCGAGAAATGGTATGCGGAGATGATAGAGATAATAGGAGAAATTATTATCAAGCTTGACTATAGGCAGAGAATTGACAATGGAGTTAGTGATACCAATAAAAGTCCCCAGGAGAATAAGAAAGATAATAATAAAGATTGTAAAGGGAAGACCGGTGAAAACGTTCCGTTCAAGGCGTTTTTTGATAAACACTTTTAATCCAAAATTCATGTGTAATATTGTATCATATCTGGAGTAATCTGGTTAATTTTTATTTATTTATAACAATAAACATGCTATATAATATGAGATATAATTAGTGGGAAATAACTATTTTTATTATTGGGGTTTTGTCATTTTTTTCTATGCTTGCCGTGCTGTTTTTGCCGATTGCAAATGGTCCTGCCACATTCAAGGTCACCGGAGTAATGCCTCCGGTCTCAAGCCCAGATTTTAGTGCAATGATTTCAAATTCTATGGCTTTACCACTTCGACAAGGAGATCCAATAACGGCGCTCAATAATGGGGACGCTTTTTTGAAGTCACTCCTCACTGATATTGACAGCGCCCATTCTTCTATAAATCTAATGGTGTATATTTGGACTGACGGAAAAATGAGCGATCAGGTTTTAGCACATCTAGATGAAAAGTTGAAACAAGGCGTGCAAGTCAGAATCATGATTGATGCTTTTGGCAGTAGTAGCAATACACCCGAGAAACAATTCCAAATTTTTAAAGATTTGGGTGGTAAAATAGCAATATTCCATTCGTTCACAATTGCCCCGTGGGATCTGGCAAAGAATCAGACACGCAATCACCGACGTTCCCTGGTTATTGACGGGAATATAGGATACACAGGCGGTATGACAATTAATGATTCATGGCTCGGTAATGCGGGTAATCCAAAAGAATATCGAGACATAATGTTCCGGGTGACAGGCCCAATGGCACGTGATCTTCAAGGTATTTTTAGTGAACTCTGGACAAGTATGACTGGAGAAATTCTAGCTGGAGATACATTTTATCCTAAAGCGTCATCAGTTCAAAAGACATCCTCCACGCAGGATAGTGTTCTCACCTATATACCGGTTGCGGCCACCCCCTCACCTGATAGTTTGACATTACAAAAATTCGTTCTACTCTCTCTTCTTGGTGCAGAGCAGAAAATATATATTACCACCCCATACTTCCTTCCAGATCCATCGTTCCGTAATGCCTTGATAGAAAAAGCAAAAAACGGAGTCGATGTAAGGGTGCTTGTGCCAAATAATCTGAATGATACCAAATCAATCTATTATGCCAGTCATTATTCATACGAAGAACTTTTAAGCGCCGGAGTAAAAATATATGAATATCAACCAACTTTTATTCACAGTAAAACTATAGTCATAGACGGCAGCTGGTCTATCTTCGGTTCCGCAAATATGGACAATCGGAGTAGAAAGCTCAATGAAGAAAATATTTTTGGGGTTTCTGACAAAGTGTTGGGTGTAACACTTGAAAATAATTTTATTCAAGACTTAAGCCATGCCAAACAGATCGATCTTACAGAATGGCATAAAAGAAGTATTTGGCAACGGATCCGAGAGGTTTTTGATCAAAAATTTGTTCAGCAGTATTAATTAAATATTATATGATAGACCCAGAACTAAAAATTCATTTAGAAATAATAGAAAACGAACTAGTGCTAATGCGAAAAAAGGCAAATAATATATGGCAGATCTTCTGGCATGGCTGTATCTCTGGCGCTGGGTATGTAGTTGGTACAATCATTATTATACTGATTGTTGGATGGATTCTGAATTTGGTCGGCATAATTCCCGCCTTTAACCGCCAGATGGCAGACTTTCGCACGTCTCTGGACAATATCAGCAAGACTGTTAAATAAATAGGTCATATATCCAAGCACAAAAAAATCGCCTTTTAACGATTTTATTTGTGCGCAGGGTAGGATTTGAACCTACGTAGCCCGAAGGCGTTTGATTTACAGTCAAATGCGATTGACCACTCCGCCACCTGCGCAATATTTGCCCTTCACGTAGTCTATCAGATTTTTGATTTCAAGCAAGAGCTTCTTATCACTATAGCGAATATGTATCAAACCATATTTCATCACTCTAGCATTTACCCTTGAATCAGTTCTGACATAAGGCTTGCTAAACTGCCCTTTAGGAATTCTCGTTAGCTTAGACCAAAAATTTATTAGCCGTGGAATATCTTGATTTGAATAGCAATATAACAAAACTCTCAGTTTTTTCTCCTCAAATTCATATGTATTTCTAAACGCCTTCATGTATACTTCAATCATTTCAGGATCACTATTAGCAAAATCAAGTGTTGTCATTTTACTGTTTTCATTACCTTTAAAACCCTCGCCCCAATACAACATAGCTAAAATAATTTCCGATGTGATTCTCCTTATTCCATGAATGTTTCTCCTCTTAAAGGTCATTTTCTTATTCTCAAAGGATTTTTTACTCGCTTCTTTAAAGCTTCTCCTCGGAATATCATGTTTTCTCATTGCATACAGGATAGCATCTGTAGAAACATCAAAATATTTAGCCACATCGAGCATGCACTTACCTTCATTTATGTAGAGTGCTTTAAGTTTAGTAATTTGCTTCTTTGAGATGGCTGGTGTATTCACCATATAATAATAACAAAAGCACATCTGAGGGTCAAGCCCAACAGTTCTATGTACTATTCACCTTGACAAGGAATTATTGAGTTACTCCCCTTTTCTCAACCCTTCCCTTCTTCCCCTTCACCTCAAAAGTAAATTCTTTACCTTTTAGGCCGACAGTAATTATTCCTCCAGACATTACACCCTTGGAAATCATGAGTGAAGCAACGAGATTTAATATTTTATCCTGAATCAAACGTTTTAACGGTCTGGCGCCGTACTGCGGGTTATAGCCCTCTCGCGCCAAATAAGTAACTACCTCTTTATTAATCACTAATTTTATTTCCTTTTCTTCTAATCTTTTTCTGACGATTTCTAATTGAATATCTACAATTTTTGACACTGCATTTTCACTCAAAATATCAAAGACAATAACGTCATCCAGGCGATTCAAAAATTCCGGACGAAAATTATCTTTTAAGGCCTTCATCACCTTACTTTTTACGTCTTCATATTCCGCCTTTTTTGTTTTATCCATGCTAAAACCAATCTCCTCCATCTTATCGATATACTGTGCGCCTATATTTGAAGTAAGAATAATAACCGTGTTCTTAAAGTTCACAGTGCGCCCTTTGGCATCTGTCAGACGGCCGTTATCCAACACTTGAAGTAAAATATTAAATACTTCCGGATGGGCTTTTTCAATCTCATCAAAAAGAACAACAGAATATGGACGATGGCGAATCATCTCTGTTAAATTACCACCCTCCTCATAACCCACATAGCCTGGTGGTGAACCCACTAATTTGGAAACAGAGTGCCGCTCCATAAACTCAGACATATCCACCCGGATAAGGGCTTTATCATCATCAAACATAAATTCCGCCAGGGCTTTAGTCAGCTCCGTTTTACCTACTCCGGTTGGGCCAAGGAAAATAAAAGAGCCAATAGGGCGATTGGGGTCAGAAATACCGGCCCGGGAACGTTTAACCGTGTCAGAAATTTTCTTCACAGCTACGTCCTGACCAATAATCCTTTTCTTCAACTCTTCCTCCATCCGATTCAATTTCTCCGCTTCTGCCTCAAGCATTCTATTTACTGGCACGCCGGTAGAACGAGAAACCACATCTGCAATATCTTCCTCCCCAATTTCCTCCTTTAGCATTCGTCTGGAGCTCTGAAGTAATTTTAATCTTTTTGTTTTTATGACTAAATCTTTTTCCATCTGCGGAATTCGGCCATAACGTATTTCTGCTGCTTTGGCCAAATCCACCCGCGCCTCGGCCGCCTCGGCTTCAATCCTGGCCACCTCCAAACCTTTTTTCAGGGCCTTGATATCAACAATTGTTTCCTTTTCATTTTTCCATTTTAATTCAATCTCAGAAGTTTTTTCTTTCAGATCGGCAATCTCCTTTTCAATTATTTTAGTTCGCGTCTTCGCTTTTTTATCACCGGCGTCCGCTTCTTTTTTCAAAGCTTCTCTTTCTATTTCTAAACGCAAAACTCTTCGATGTGTTTCCTCCAAGATTGGTGGCATATTTTCCAGAGAAATTTTTAAAGAGGAAGCCGCTTCATCAATTAAATCCACTGCCTTGTCTGGTAAAAATCTATCCGTGATATAACGTGAGCTCAAATTTACCGAGGCTAAAATAGCGTCATCAGTAATCCTAACCCCGTGATACAACTCATATTTTTCTTTTAGACCACGTAAAATTGCCACCGCATCTTCAATGGATGGCTCATTTACATACACAGTTTGAAAACGCCTAGTCAAGGCTGGGTCTTTTTCTATCTTCTGGTATTCCTTGGTGGTGGTGGCACCAATAGTTCGAAACTCGCCTCGAGATAAAGCTGGCTTCAACATATTTGAAGCATCCAGTGAACCTTCTGCTGAACCGGCACCCACAATAGTATGTATTTCATCAATAAAAACAATTATCTTACCTTCGGACTTTTCAATTTCTTTTATAATATTTTTTAGACGCTCTTCAAATTCACCTCGATATTTTGTTCCAGCAATAAGCATCCCCATATCTAGAGAAACCAATTCCTTATCTTTCAATGACTCCGGCACATCACCAGTGGACATTCTAAGTGCCAAGCCCTCCACAATAGCGGTCTTACCCACCCCAGCTTCACCAATTAAAATAGGATTATTCTTTGTTCGTCTAGAGAGAATCTGAATAATTCGGCCAATCTCCGCATCCCGCCCAATCACCGGGTCTAATTTATTTTCCTTGGCTAATTTAGTCAGATTTCTAGTATATTTCAAAATTGCCTTAAACTTTTTTGTCCCAGGTGCTTCGGTTAAATTATTAGTTTTTAATTCCTCCAGGGTTTTTATGACTCGGACTCTGTCTATTTTAAAGCGATTTAAAATATCCCTGGCGGCGCTTGGAGTATCAATCACGGAAATAAAAAGATGCTCCGTAGAAATAAATTCATCCTTAAGTTCCTGGGCAATTTTACCGGAAAATTCAATTGTCGAAGCCAGCTCTGGCGTTAAATATATTTGCATAGCTGGTGAGGATATGTTTGTACTAGGTGTCATATTATCAATAACTTCCAACAAAGAATCCGTCAGCGCCATGACATCAACTTCGAGTTTGTCTAAAATAGAAGAGACCATGCTTTCCTCCTGCATGATCAACGCAATCAACAAATGAACAGGATTCACGTGATTTTGCCCACGCTCAATAGCCAGCTCGTGAGCGCGCCTGATTACCTCCTTCGCTTTAGTTGTAAAATTATTAAATGGCGGCATATTTGTATCATAGCAAAAAAGAGCTAAATTTCAAATTAACAAAACTAAATATTAGCAGCAGTCACTTCTCTCTTAACTAAATTTGATGGTAGAAATGTATATTTATCAGAAATACCAGAACTAACTCTAATACCCACCGCCTCTCCATATAAGCTCAGTAACGGTCCACCAGAAATAGTATCAGCTAAATTAATATTAGTATTTATAGCGGTGATATCCGTCATGGCTGTACTGGAAGCGGTAGTACTACTCGCAAGCCCACCCACTAAACTAGAGATAATACCGGTAGAGACTGAATTCTGGCTCTGCCCACCCCAAGCAATAACAGTTTGACCAAGTTTTAAATTATTTGAATCTGAAAAGGACACTGGAGTAAATGTGACCGGATTTTTAAGATCTTGCTTAACCTTTAAAAAATATAATTGGTCACTATCTTTCTTGGATAAAACAATCACATCAAAAAATTTATTATTATCTAAAGTTATTTGATATTTACCATAAGGGTCAGCAAAAACATCTCCAGTTACAATTAAACCCTCTTTTGAAACGATAGTGCCCAAACCAATAAAAGTTTTCTGTTGAACATCACCAGAATTAGCCACATCAGTGTAAATCCTGACAACACTGGTCTTATTTTTATCAACCGATTCAACGATCTTATCATCCTCTTTTACGACAACGGTTTCTCTGGTAACCACGGCGGCAGAATTACCGGTGGTAGGTGGCGTGACCACTTTTTCAATAGTTCTTTCAACTACTCTATTTATAGTTTGAGTTACGCCCGCCGGAGCCTGATCCATCAAGGCCACAGTAACAATTCCAGTTGCAATTGAGGTTACAAAACTCACCAAGAGAGTAATCAAAACTATTTGCTGTTTTGTAAGTTTTTCCATATCCATATTCGTATTATAGAACTAATTTAGGAATATGCAAGTGTTTTAATTTATGATTGAATCTTTCTGTTTTTTCACAATATTTTTTAAAGTTGAAACAACATAATCAATGTCTTTTCTAGTAATTTCCTTGCCCAAAGAAAAGCGTAAGGTAGACTTTACAAAGGCTTCGCCTTTGAAGGCGAAGCCTTTGTAAACAGCGCGGACGACAAATGAGCCGTCTTCGTCATGAGTACAAGCACTTCTGGTAGAGCAAACGATCCCCGCTTCATCCAAACAAAGCACCGTAAATTCTGAATCGATTCCTGGAATAGAAATATTTAAATTATTTGGCAAGCGATTTTCGAAATCACCATTTAAAACAGCCTCCGGAATTTCTTTTTGAATTTTAGTCCAAAAATAATTACGCAAGGATACCAAGGCCAGGCTTTTGGAATTACCAAAGGCCGAGCCTTGGCGGCAAATTTTGAATGCTTTTGACATACCCACAATTAATGGCACATTTTCTGTTCCCGACCTCGAACCCATTTCCTGTCCTCCGCCAAAAATAATTGGAGAAATTTCTACCGTCGCTTTTTTAAATAAAATTCCCACTCCTTTTGGTCCGTAAATTTTCTGTGCATCCAAAGTCATCAAATCCACACCAAGTTCATTGATATTTAAATTACAATATAAACCGGCCTGGCTGGCATCGGTGTGAAAAATGGGCGTAGAAATCAAGGCTAGGCTTTTGGAATTACCAAAGGCCGAGCCTTGATAACTTTTTTTAGCATGGCGGATTTCTTTAGCTATTTCTTTGATCGGCTGAATGATTCCTATCTCATTATTGGCATAACCCACGGAAACCAATACCGTATTGGGTTTAATTAATTTTCGCAAATCTCTGGGATTCACCAAACCTTTTTCATTTACTGTCAAATAATCAACTTTCCCTCCCCTTCTTTCCAATTCTTTAAAACATTCGGAGATTGAACTATGCTCTATATTGGTAGTAATAAAATGTAAATCAGTAATCTGATTTATCCCGAGATTTTTCGAGGGATTATTAATTATGAAATTAACCAAACCAAAAATCGCTAAGTTATTTGATTCCGTGCCACCAGAGGTAAAAATAATTTCCTGCGGCCTAGCCTTTAAGCACTCCGAAATAGTTTTTCTAGAATTTTCTACTGCTTGCCTAGCTTTTATTCCTAATTTTGTAATAGAACCAGGATTGCCAAAACACTCGCTCCAGTACGGCTTCATAGCTAAAAACACTTCCTTTCTGACCGGAGTTGTGGCAGCATTATCCAGATATATCATTCTTTTCATCCTGCCATACTACCCAAAAGGCCAGCTCTTTGCAAATGCGACAGTTTTAAGGTATAATCCTTAACTGTATGACTTTTGAAATATACGTACTGGGGGCTTTGGCTCTCGTTATAATTATTTTATTTATTTGGGTTATTTGGTTGCAAAATAAATTAGGCAAACTTTTGGTTGGTAAATCTAAGAATTTAGATGAGTCCCTATCATTGATTACCAAGGAAATTACAGATTTAAAAAAATTCCAAAGCACAGCTGAAACCACCTTTAGTAATCATGACACCCGCCTAAAGAAAACTGTTTCCGGCGTGGAAACTGTTCGCTTTAATCCTTTCAAAGGTGACGGCTCCGGTGGAAATCAAAGTTTTGCCACCGCTTTTCTAAACGAGAAAAAGAACGGAGTAATTATTTCCAGTATGTATTCCCGAGATCATATCAGTGTTTTTTCCAAACCAATCAAAAATTTAATTTCCGAACAGGGTGAATTGACGATTGAGGAAAGAGAGGCTATGAACAAAGCCCAAGATTCTATCAAAAAATAAAATCATGAACGTTTTTCGTTTAAATATAATTTTTACAAATCAATATGGACAAGCAGGATGCACAAAAGCAAATAGAACGTCCGCCCGTGATCTGTATCATGGGGCATATTGATCATGGTAAAAGCACTCTCCTGGATTATATTAGAAAAACCAATATTGTAGATAAGGAAGCCGGTGGTATCACTCAAAAGATTTCTGCTTATGAGGTAATTCATAACGGTAAGAAAATTACTTTTCTAGATACACCAGGTCATGAAAGCTTTGCCAAAATTCGCCGCCGAGGCGCTAGTGCGGCCGATATTGCCGTACTTGTTGTCTCAGCCGAAGATGGCGTCAAAAAACAAACTATTGAAGCCTATCAATGTATCAAAGAAAGTGATACTCCTATGATAGTGGCAATAAACAAAATTGATAAACCTGGGGCTGATATAGAAAGAACAAAGGCTAACTTAGCAGAGAATGAGATTTACCTTGAGGGTTATGGCGGCTCTGTCCCTTTTGTTCCTATTTCTGCCAAGCTGGGCCAGGGTGTGCCGGAACTGCTTGATTTGATGCTTTTGGTGGCTGAGATAAACGAGCTTAAGGGTGATAAGAGTAAAAATGCGGAGGGAATAGTCATTGAGGCCAATATGGATAAGAAAAAAGGGATCCTAGCAACCATGATAATAAAAGATGGGACAATAAAAAGTGGTATGTTTGTGGCCTGTGGCAAAGCCTTGGCACCCACCAGAATTATGGAGGATTTTATTGGTAAAAAGATTGTTGAGGCTACTTTCTCCTCCCCGATCAGAATTATTGGCTTTGATACCCTACCAAAAGTTGGTAATAAATTTTTTACTTTTGATAATAAAGAAGAGGCTTTGGACTATGTTAATTCCTTTCAGGAAATAATTACTATTAATCCAACCGTCTGTTCAGCTGAGGGAGATAACAGTGGTGAAGAAAATACCGGTGTGATTAATGTTTTGATCAAAGCCGATGTCACTGGATCAATTGAAGGGATTGAGCATGAATTGGAAAAAATAAAAAATGACCGTATAAAAATAAAAATAGTTAATTTTGGAGTTGGTGACATTAGCGAAAATGATATTCATATGCTGGGCGGCAAGGCAAACTCCCTGGTTTTAGGTTTTAATATTAAAGTTGATCCAAAAGCTCTTTCTTCCGCCGAAAAATCCGGCATCCAAATCAAAACCTTTGATATTATTTATAAGTTGACGGAATGGCTAGTAGAAATGGCTGAGGCCAGAACGCCAAAAATAAACGTGGAGGAGATGACCGGCCGAGCCAAAGTCCTTAAATTCTTTAGTGCCACCAAAGATAAAAATGTGATTGGCGCCAGAGTAGAGGAAGGTGAAATAAGAGTGGGTGATGAAATAAAAATAATGAGACAGGAAATTGAAGTTGGCCGTGGTAAAATACGAGAATTACAACAAATGAAAGAAAAAACCAGTGAAGTACGGTCTGGGGTAGAATTTGGTTGTCAGATACAGTCCACCATTCCCCCAGCCCCAGGAGATAAATTAGAAGCTTTTAAAATAATCTCTCGATAAAAACTCGAGACAAGAAAACAATATGACTACTACATTTAAAGATGAAAAATTACGAGATCAGATCCATAAGTGGGCGGCGGAATTTTTACAACGTGAATCCTCCGGTCAATCCTTGATAACCGTGACTGATGTAAAAATTGGTCACGAAGCCAAGGAAGCCACTATTCTTTTTACCGTTTTACCGGAAAGTAAACAGGAAGCGGCTTTGGAATTTGCCCGCCGACAACTGGGAGACTTTCGGGATTATATGAATGAAAAGGTTAAGACAGGCCGAATGCCCTTTTTTCATTTTGATATAGACCGGGGAGAAAAACACCGCCAAAGAATTGACGAAATCATAATAAAAAACTAATATATAGCTTCGGCCTGGTAGCCAAGTGGTAAGGCAAAGATCTGCAAAATCTTTATACGGCGGTCCAATTCCGCCCCAGGCCTCAATGATAACGAAGGTTATCAGAAAAATTAAATATGCCCGGATGGCGGAACTGGTATACGCGCACGACTTAAAATCGTGTCTCGTAAGGGATGTGGGTTCGATTCCCACTCCGGGCACAAAATAATAACCCGTTCAGGGTTTTTATTTTGTGCCCGGAGAGTAAATGCTGGGTAGCATTTACGTTGGGAATCGAAACGCGGTTTGAGCCTACTTTTAAATTTCACAATTTAAAAGTAACCAAACGCGGCACTGCGACTGTAAGTCGAGATTTCCCACCCCCAGCACAGTTGATTTAATTACTTTTTTCTGGTATTTTATACTGGTATCAAATTTGTATTTTGATGTTTCAATTTATATCCGCCCATAGCTCAGCTGGTAGAGCAGGTCCCTCTTAAGGACAAGGTCGTAGGTTCGATCCCTACTGGGCGGACAATGTAAATATAAAAAATTATTCCGATAATTTTGTTTTACATTGTCCGAGCCGGAGGCAGGCGTGCCGAGGCGGGATCGCGAGATTTTTCAGCAGAAAAATACTTGTGATGACAAAACATTATATTGCGCGGGTGGTGAAACGGTAGACACGCTAGCCTTAGGAGCTAGTGCCGCAAGGCATGGAGGTTCAAGTCCTCTCCCGCGCACAAACAGATATTTTAGCCTTATTTTAGGCCCTAGACTAAGGTTAAACCTTGGTCAAAATTTGTCTCGAATTTAACTTGACTTTTGACATTAATTATGATAGTATTAAAGGTGGAAATAAATGGGACATTGTGTCTCATCTACGGGGGATGTTCCCCCACCGGATCTTTGAAATATAAGGTTTGGAAATAAAATGTCAGTTAACGTAAACGTCGGTATCGCGCTTCTGCGCAAGGAGATGATCAAATGATCATAATAGTTATTGTTCTGGCTTCGTTAGTGTTTGAAGTGGCTTTGTTATGGTGGGTTGTGGCCAAGATTTACATCATGGCAACTAATCCCGATGAGGTGAACCGAGAATTCTTCTCGGTTTGTCCCCCGAACAAAATCATCATAGTGATGAGAGGTGTAAACCCTAATCGGTACATCTCAAACTGTCGGGGCTTTGATGTTGATGAAGAAACAGGAATGCTGTATTTCATTAATGAAAAAGATCCCAAGAATAAAGAATTTATCAAACTCGATCCTGCCACAGGTAAGATTGAGCGGCCGGAAAGATTTCAAAGTCTTTCCGCTCAGACCTTCACGGGCCTGCTTGATGAACTCTGGGGTATACACTACCTCGGTATTCCCCCAATGGGGAAACTTTATTCCTTTACATCAGAGTGGAATGACGTCACAAAGATGCTCAGTTCACCAAGTACACCAAATCAAGAACGAGGAGAGGAAGTTGATTTTGGATTCGTCGCCAGAAAAAAGAGGATTGCCTCCTTCTCGGTGATGATGAATGCCGGCTGGGTAATAAAGAATTGCGAAACTGGAAAAGGAGCGGCTGATCCAACACTTGTCCATAAGCCCAGGCCAGATATGGTGGCAATCGATTTCTTCATCTTCAGTACAATTGTGATTGTAAACGTCAATCAGGCGTTTATCATGACCAAATGGACTGAAGGTGTGGATGCGATAATTCGTAGAGTTTGTACCGCTTACAGTGGTAAATACAATACGGATAATCTGGGAGAGGATGGCGGAGCTCTGCTTATTGAGATGCTCTGGAAGGCGAATGCTGAAATACTGGAAAAGTATGGCGTAGCCTTCTATAATCTTGCGTACAATGGCTGGGACTATTCTGGAACGCCAGAAGAGAAGGCTGAGATACGAAGGCAGAGTCGGTTGGTTTGGTTGTCGAAACAACAGGCGGAAGCTAAAAAGAACGAGACAGATGCTGCCGCTTATGACATTGAGAAAAAAGGAGACGCGCAAGCTAAAGCGTTGGAGGCAGTTGGCAATGCACAAAATAAAGTGAGAAACGGAAGGGTGGAAGGATTCAAACAAATGGGTGATCAGGCAGGAGCTATTGCCGTTGCTGAAGCAATGCCTGATGTCAAGCCTGGAGTAACCCTTTCATTTGGAGGTGCCCTTTCCATTCTGGCCCAAACAGGAAAAGGAGGAAAAAATGAAACTGACCCCACAGCGGTTAAGTGATTGGTGGGAGCAAGTGAAGCTAGCGCGCGAAGATAGGGCGCTAGAACGTGAGCGAGCCAGGGAGGAGAGGAAGCGGAAGCGAAAAATTTGGGTCGCAAGACTCAAGGTTAAGCTCCGCAGTCAAGCGAGGGATTTTAAAGATTTCTCTGCATGGTTATGGGAGAAAAAAATACAACCTCGCTTTCAGCGAATTGGGCTATCGGCTGACAAAAGCACGCTAGCGGCCAAGAGCTGGCTCAAGAAGTCCAAGATTCGTACGGTCATTATCCTAGCCCTGCTTCCCTTGCCTATTATCTCCGCACTTATGTGGAGTAAGTATGGGAAGAGTACGTATGGATGGCAAGAATGGTTGATTGCAGTAATCGTGATTGCACTAGCGATAGTTATGGCCACGATAGCAATCAGGACCGGGATCAAAAAAATCAGCCCACCGGACAGCGAAAAGGATGGTAAGCTGGCGGATAAAGAAAAGAAAGCTGATGACAAAAAGGAAGGAAAAAGGTCATCAGGCTACAGCTTGTTTGTGATCCTCTTCATCGTTGTGGTGGCGGTGCAGTTGATTCTGACCTACTTCCCCTTAAAAGGAGTTGGTGCGAGGTTGGCTACGGGGACGGTGGATCCCACTCGGATCGAGTACGAGTACAGTCAGGAGGACTACCCTGAGGAGGGCGGGCAGGAGGACTCGAGGTACCGAAAACCTGAGGCAGTTGGCAGAGCGTTCGTGATAACTGATAACTCGGGAGCGATGACGTTCCGACTGGAGTACATCAGCAGTAACGAACTACACTCCGTGTTATTCTCACTGGATAAGAGAGTACCAGGAGGGATTGGCATGTGGGTTCAAGAGGAACCATATTTCAGCGGAAAGTGGTTTCTTAAAAAAGAACAGACGGTATCGAATGGGTATTGTATTAGCTTCAAGTCAGACGCGAGGCCGGACCTCGGATGGCGAGACGCTTATCTCAAACCCAAGTAATCCAAACCTTATATAACAATAGTATCAGCCAGGAGGATGATACTAATTAAGGTAATGGATAGCAAAACGCCCAGGACATGTCCCGGGCGTTTTTAGCTTTCTATTTTATTAGACTAGATTACGATTTTCCTAGTGTCCCTAAAATCAAATTAATTATTCCGTAGGCACTAATCATTATGAATAGTCCTATGACACCCCAGAGAATATGCTGACCACCTTTTTTCCTTTCTTCTGAGCTTTCCGCATTACGAATAAACTGAAGCACTCCCCAGAGAAAATAAAGAAGAGCAATCACTGCCATCAGGCCAATTAGTGGATCCAATATATTGGTAGCAATACTGCTTAGTAAGGTTTTGTAATCACCAACTGTAGAACCAGCCAATGATGTGCCTGGATCACCTATCGACGCAGCATATACTTTTTGAATTAGGTTTAGAGACATTTAGAAATATTTCGAATACTCAATATAATTTAATTGTTTGTCCCGAATGATGTTGGTAAATTTGGAACCTGAGCAGCCCCATTACCACTAACACCAAACCAACCTTGCAATAAACCAACCAAACCCCAAATAGAGACAATAACCGCTATAGCAATAATACCCCAAATCATTTGAGATTTAGCAGCACTTTTCTTTTCCTCATCATCTGACATGGTGTAGCGGACAACGTTCCAAATAAACCAAACCACAGCCAAAGTAATCAAAAGAATAACCAGGTTATTTAGGATAGTTGTGATTTGATTAGCTAATGATTGCCAATAGCCTAAACCAGGATTAGCTAGAACAAACAACGGCATTGTAGCTGTTAACAAACCAGCTCCTACTTTTGCTAATGTTTTCATAATTATTTTTATATTAAATTAATAAATTTTAAACTTGTAAATTTTTTACGACCTTTGATTATTTTTACCTCATAATTATAACCTTTTCCTGGTAATGACGCAAACGGTTATCCACACGGTTGCTATGTCCGTATACCATCATTATTTGTTGATGCATCCCAATCCTGGGTTTGCTGGCCAGGAACTTTTAGTTGTATTCGTGGCGCAACATTATCCAGACCAAATTGACCCTTTAAAAGGTTCACCAGTCCCCAGACAGATACCATAACAAAAATACCGATAATACCCCAAAGCATATACTGCTTACCTTCTTCTTTTTTTTCACCTCCTTCAGAGAAAATCAAAACAATGACACCGTAAAGGAAAATCACCACCGCCAAGCTAATCAGAAGCGGAACCAATGGTCCTAAAATACCCTTGATGATTGTTTCATTTATCAAGCCGGCAAAAGTGGTTTGTGGAGCGGCCAACACCGGAATAGCTAGTACGGAAATAATGGTGGGGAAAATTATGTAAATTATTTTTTTCATTTAATTATAATTATTTTGTAAATTTAACACCAGTGGTTGTCTCCACTGTATTTACCACCACATTGGCAATTACATCCGCACCCAAAAGTATGGCCCCACCAATCACTGTGGCATAAAACATATCCTTAGCTTTTGTCACCTCTGATTCATTACCCTGAGCGGTTACAAATTTAAAACCGGAATAGATGATAAAAAGAACAACTATCACCCCCCCTACCATCGCCACCATGTCCATAATATCTTTTAGGATCACTTTAACATCATTGGATTTTAGAGGATTCTCTATCACGCTGGCGGCAAACAAGAAAACCGGCATAAAGACAAAAAAGGCGGCAACCAGATGGGCGATTTTATACTTTCTTAAAAAATTTTTCATACTTATTTAATTAAAATTAAAACTTACCAATAAAATTAAAAATACTGTTACCAGTGCCGTTCCTCACTACCGTTTTTAACAGAGTGAAGACAATCAGCCAAGCCACTAATATAATAACAAATCCAGTAAGAGTACTCCAGAGAATAGTTTTGGCCTTATCTTTATTACCAGGCTTGTCCCCGGAAGTCATATAAAGAAAACCGCCGTAGATAGCGGATATAGTAAAAATAACCATAGCAATACTGATAATCCATTTTATTATACCATTTATCATCACGATCATCTGATCAAAATTACAAGGGTCTTGTGCGCTACCGTCACAAGGAACCAATCCCTTATCCGCAGCATGCATCAAAAACGGCATTAAAATGATAACGGATAAAAAAGAAGCAACAGTACCGGCAATAATTTTCCTATTTTTTAAATATGTCATTTTGTTTTAGAAATTTCTTAAATTATTACTTTCCTAGCAAGCTGTTTAATTGACTGGAGGCAACGCTAATAACACTGCTGAGGTCCTGCCTACCGGTTGTATATGATTCTACCATATCCTGAAAAATAGCGCCTGTCTCTACACTGTTTGGATCATACCAACCCTTGCTCATAATAGCGGATTGATTAAACACTGTTTTAATTGCGCTTTTGTCCGCCTGACTAAGAATGTCTCTCCGGGCTGATGGTAAATTAAAAATATTGGTCCAGCTAGGAACCGCCGCCGCACTAACCAGGGAACTTAAAACAGTATACGTTCCCGCCGGATTGCTGGAATTCTTCATGATGGCAAAACCAAGCATTTTCCCGGTAGTGCTATAAGTTTTAGCACCGGAAATTTGTGGGAGAATGGCAACGTCAAAATTTAAATTCGGATTCTTTTCTTTTATTTTTGAATATTCAGATGCAAAACCAAAATACATCGCCAAATCACCATTAGTAAACATATCCAAGGAATTAATTAAAGATCTATTCCAGGAATAAACCGGCCGGCTAGGGTTAGAAAAACTAGTGTAAAATTGAAGAGCTAATGAAGCTGGTGAAGTATCTAATCCAAAATTATCACCTAAAACACTGCTAAAAGTACCATCCGAATCAATATTTATAATAGGATTTCCAGTTTGAATTAAAAGGGCACTTAATATTTCTTTGGCATTAATGATATTTCGATACTCGCCAAAAGCCACTGCGCTGGTAATTATATTTTGGGCCTGGTCCTTTTTAGTCATTTTAGGAACCAAACTGATAACCTCAGTCCAGCTGACTGGTGGCTTGGTTATTCCAACATTATTAAATATATCCCTATTCCAATACATAACCAGAGGATCAATACTGAAAGGCAAGGCCATCACACCATTGCTAGTTAAATAAAGCTCCCCTTCTTGAATGAAAGTTTGTTTAAAGGTTAGTTCCGGCAAGGAAGCATAAGGAATATTATAAATTTTATTGGCAAAACGAACTATCAGATCTGAGGGTAGAATAATGGCGTCTGGACCTACTCCACTAGCAATTGCTTCCACTAAATCTCGGTCAAAGGTGGTTGGATTCTTTTCTGAATAGCTTACACTATATTTCAAGCCCGCCTTACTGAAATAATCCTCTGTGAAGGCGGAAAAAGAAGAAGCCGACAACGTCCCCCAGATACTAACCTTAATTTCTGTTAACGTTTTATCTGAAGATCTATAGGTTGAAAACAAAATTGCTCCAATAATAATAAAAAGTATAAAAACTCCGATAAAGATATATTGAAAAAGTTTACTGTTCTTCATTTTATTTATAAAATTAATTCTTCTTTAAATCAGGGCTAACAGCTTTTCTAAACACTAGACCGTAGTGCTGAGCGCCCGCCGGGATTTCCCGGTCCAAGACAAAACCATGTTCCTGAAAGATCTGGATCATTTTTTCCTTAGTAACTACATCCTTTTCAACCGGCCCGATACCACCAAATGAACCGGCCCAGTCCACCACCAATACTCTAGCGTTTGGCCTTAAAATCCTCTTTGCCTCTAAGCACAATGCATCCTTGTTTTCAATCTGAAAAAATAAATTACAAATAGTGATGGCGTCCATAGAGCTCTCACGTAATTTTGTTCCGCCCAAATGTTCCAAATCACCCCAGATAACATCTAAATTATTCAGATGATTTTGCTTGGCGCCGTTCTTCAGTTTATCTAGCAAATCTTTTTGAATATCCACAGCAAAAACCTTGCCAGAAGGCGCCACCGCGCGGGCAATAGCCATACTATAAAAACCGGAACCAGAACCAAAATCCGCCACCTGCATACCGGAAGAAATGCCGAATTGTTTTATATTATTTTCCGGATCAGAGAACATGTAGATATTATACTGCTAATATGTTTTATAGACAAGTAATAGAAGCAAGAAAATCCCCTTCACGTAATTTCATAATACGAACACCTTGAGTTTGACGGCCGAGAGTAGGAATTTCTTTTGTTTCAACACGAATCACCTGGCTCTTTTTAGATATTGCGGCAATTTCATCAATCTCATCCGTCATGACTTTAGCTGACATAATATCACCAGTCTTAGCGGTAACTTTCATAGTTTTTATTCCGGACCCACCACGGTTCTGCACTTTATATTCTTTCAAGGCGGTTTTCTTTCCATAACCGTTTGAACTAATGACAAAGAAAGATGGATTTACCATAGTCTTTTTCACCACATCAGTAGATACAACAAAATCCCCTTTTTTCATCTTAACGGCACGGACACCGGCGGCTCCGCGGCCCATTTCCCTGATATCACTTTCTTTGAAGCGAATGGACTGACCCTTGGCGGTGGCTAAAATCATCTCATCTGTTGGCGCCACAAACTGCACGGAGGTAAGCTCATCTCCATCATGTAAGCTGATGGCAATCAAGCCGCTTCTACGTACATCATGGAAGGCAGCGGCATCAACTTTCTTCACCGTTCCCTGCTTGGTCACCATCATCAAGGCAAGTTTGGAATTTTTTAATTCTTTTGGCATAGCCAAAACCGAAGTCACTTTTTCCTCCGGGGAAATTGAAAGATAATTTACCAAAGCCTTGCCTTTAGTGGCGCGCTTCCCTTCTGGTAATTCATGCATCTTCACTTGATAAGCCTTACCTTTATCACTAAAGAAAAGAATATCATTGTGAGTGGTAGCCGTTAAGAAATTCACCACAAAATCCTCGTCTTTGGTATCCAAATCCACCACACCCACGCCACCTCTTTTTTGTTTTTTATAATCATCCGGGCTTGTTCTCTTCACATAACCACCAGTAGTCAAAACCAAAACATTCTCCTCATCTGGAATTAAATCCTCATCAGACATAGAGCCCACGCCCTGTTTGACAATCCTGGTTCGGCGTTCATCGGAATATTTCAAGGCAGTTTCTTGTAACTCACTCTTGACCACGCCCAAAATTTTCTTGGCGCTACCCAAAAGATCTTTCAAATATTTTATCAAAGTTTGAACCTCTACCAATTCATCTTCAATTTTCTGTCTTTCCAAACCGGTCAAACGACCAATTTTCATATCCACAATAGTTTGCGCTTGAATCTCGGAGAATTTAAAGACTTTCATCAAATTCAACTTGGCATCTTCAACATCTTTGGATTTCTTGATCAGTTTAATAATCTCATCAATATGATCCAAGGCCTTTTTCAAGCCGAGCAAAATATGCTCACGCGCTTCCGCTTTTCTTAAGTCAAATTCTGTTCGGCGTTTGACCACAATCTTTCTATGATCAATAAATTCATCCAAAAATGATTTGATAGATAAAGTCTGAGGCACACCATCAACTAAGGCCACCAGGTTATAGTGGAAAGTTTCCTCTAGCTGAGTATGTTTATATATAAAATTTAAGACTTTTTGGGGCTGAGCGCTTGGTTTCAAATCAATCACAATACGTAAATCCTTGGCAGATTCATCACGCAGACCTTTTATACCTTCAATCTTTTTCTCGCGTACTAAATCCGCAATCGCCATAATTAAATCCGCTTTGTTCACGCGATAAGGAATGGAAGTAACAATAATTTGAAAATTACCTTTTTTATCCTCTACAATCTCGGCCACACCACGAACCACCACGCCGCCACGGCCTGTGGCACAAGCATGGCTAATGTCTGTCTGATTATACGCGACACCACCAGTGGGAAAATCCGGACCCTTAATAAAAGTCAGTAAATCCTCCGTAGTGGCCTCCGGGTTATCAATCAAGTGAACAGTAGCATCCACCACTTCCTTCAAGTTATGCGGTGGAATATTTGTGGCCATACCCACGGCAATTCCCAGGGTTCCATTTAAAAGTAAGTTTGGCAAAGCAGCTGGCAAAACAGCGGGTTCTTTTCTGGTATTATCATAGTTAGGGCGCCACTCCACAGTTTCCTTTTCCAAATCTTTTAAAAGCTCACCGGAAATCTTGGACATTTTGGCTTCTGTATACCTCATGGCGGCGGCGGAATCTCCATCAATGTTTCCAAAATTTCCCTGACCGATAATCAAAGGGTAACGATGAGAAAAATCTTGTGCCATCTTGACCATCGCTTCATACACTGAGGCGTCACCGTGTGGGTGATAATTTCCGAGCACCTCTCCTACCACGGCCGCGGACTTTCTGGTCTTACCCCCGGCAGTCAAGTTCATTTCGTGCATAGCATACAAGATACGACGATGCACGGGCTTCAAACCATCACGAACGTCCGGCAAAGCACGGTCAGTAATAACCGTCATGGCATAATCAATGAATGATTCCTTCATTTCCGTAGAAATATTTCTCTTGGAAATTCCTCTCTCCTCTACCACTTCTTTTATTTCTTTTTCGTTTTCTTTTTTTGCCATGATTTTAATTTATTTTCTCTGAAGTTGTGCTTTGATTAGTAGAAGTACTTATTTCTTCTGAACTACTAGCGGTAGTGGTGGCGGGAATAATTTCAATTGGGATAGTACTGGTACTCGTGGTGCTAATATTTCCCGTGGCTTCATTAAAATTGGCAAAAGCTTTGGAAAATTCATCTTTAATAACTTGCATTGGACTGATAGAGCTCAATTTATCCTCCCCAGTCACGACATTTTTATTACCGGAAGAATCTTTGGTCAAGGAATACCAAAAACCAACGATGATCAAGGTTAGAACCGCCGCACCTACCAGGGAAAAAATTTTCTTTTTATTATCCGACATTAATTTGATTGACTTAAAATAACCACCTCGCCTTCCTTACCCTCTAAATCTTTCTTCTTCAAGGTAAGTTTATCTACCGGCTTGACGCCTTCTTCTCCAGCTTCCTTCAAAAACTTTTTCAAGGCCCCGGCTATACCCACTTCATCATAATGCATTGGAATAATTATTTTTGGCTCTAGGGCCACCGCTAATTTATTTGCTTTGTTGGCATCAAGCACACCGTCATCACCGATCGGTAGAAATAAAATATCAATATCCTCCACCGCCTCCATGAATTCTGGTGAAAGTTTCTCATCAGCGAGGGCACCAAGAAAACACAAGGTCATACCTTCCAGCACCACCGTATAAACCGTATTAATTCTTTCCTTACCGCCGTAATTTGTCTTGGATTGAAAGCCTTTTATGAAAACACCTTTGGTCTCATATTCACCGGGGCCGGAAATGACTAACGGATCCTTGCCATTATAGGATAAATTTTCCACACCATTAAAATCTGCGTGATTAGCGCTAACCAAAGCTACATCCGCAAAAAAGCGGGTATTCTTAAATTTGCTTTCCTTTGAAATTGGGTTAAAAGCGAGGATAGTATCCCCAAATTGAACTTTGAAAAACTCCACTCCTTGATAAGTGATAATCATAACTCTTTAATTATAGCAAAAATAAATTGCTAATACAACCGTTAAAAACACCATTCCAACACCAAACCACCCCCGCGTCAGAACGCGACCCCTCCTAAGAAAGGCGGGGTGAAGAATATGCTATTATGCGTAAATGGTTACTCATGTAAATAATTTAAGCACCCTACTTGAAGCCAGAAGAGATTTAAGAAATAACCCAACACCAGAGGAAAATGTTTTATGGCAAAAAATACGTAACAATAAATTAGGTTACAAATTTAGACGTCAGCATAGTATTGGAAATTTTATCGCTGATTTTTATTGTCCAGCTAAAAAACTAATTATTGAAATAGATGGTGAACATCATTTAAGAAAACAAGAAGTTGATACTGAACGGAGTAATTACCTTGAATCTCTAGGATTTAAAGTTATCAGATTCTGGAATAAGGAAATTAATTGTGAAATAAATAATGTGATCAAAAGGATTGAAGCAGAATTGATCTAATTCTTACCCCCGCCTTTCTTAGGAGGGGGTGTCAGTCTGCTGACGGGGGTGGTTGATTTTTAGGCATGAGAAAAGGCGAGGAAAGGTCCTGCCTCCCCCCGCCCGAAACAGACCTGCTCACAATTCCTTTACCTGAGGATGAGGATTTGGAAATTTGCATTTCCGCTTGTGGCCCAATTCTAGCAGACACTGCCTACCGTCCCGCATGTGCTGACAGTGTAGCTTGAACCGATTCCCTTTTTTCATCTTCCGTAGGTCCTTTTTTCCTTTTCGCTTTCGATGATGCCGGTCAAAATCATAGCTCATACCAAACTCCTTTCGTGGTTTTCCGTTGTAAAAATTAGCATATTATATTAGGTAAGTCAAGCTGTTAAATTTCCTAATATAATGTATACTATCTGAGTTATTAGTTCACCCCACTTCGCTCTAAAAAGAGCTACGCGGGGCAAGGCAAAAAGATAACCCTAGGGCCGGCGGTTTGGCTTTAGACCTTTTTGGCGAAGTTCGCGCCAAATATGTGCGCGATTTTTATTTAAAAAAAATGGCAAAAAAAGCAAAAGTAGTTGACGAGACAACAGCAGAAGAAAAAGCCCTCAAACTTAAAAAGGATAGTTTGATGACTAAAATAGTGGACAAGAGCGTAACTCCCCCATCCGTCGGTGATGTGGTAGAGGGTGACGTGATTGGCGTGGAAAAATCTTGCGTTTATATAAACCTGCACCCATACGGTACTGGTATTATTTTTGGTAAGGAATTTATTAGCGCTAGAGATATTATCAAGAAAATAAATATTGGTGATAAGGTAGCTGCCAAAGTGGTGGATGCTGGAAACAAAGATGGTTATATTGAATTATCACTCAAGGAAGCTCGCCAGGCCCTGATTTGGGATGAGGCGGAGGCAGCCATTAAGAATAAAACTGTTTTGGAATTACCAGTAGAGGAAGCAAACAAAGGTGGTTTGATTATCAACTGGCAAGGCATCAAGGGTTTCCTTCCCGCTTCTCAGTTAAAGACTGAGCATTATCCTAGAATTAATGACGGTGATAAGGATAAGATTTTAGATGAATTGAAAAAATTGGTGGGTCAGAAAATTTCCGTGGCCATCATTACCGCCTTGCCAAAAGAAGGCAAACTTATTTTCTCTGAGAAAAATATTGAGAAGAAAGGTAAGCAAAAAATGGTGGATAAATATAAAGTGGGTGAAGTTTGCGCCGGCGAGATTACCGGTATTGTGGACTTTGGTATCTTTGTAAAAATTGAGGATGGTTTGGAAGGCCTCGTTCACATCTCAGAAATTGACTGGACTTTGGTAGAAAATCCTCGCGCCTTTTATAAGGTAGGTGAGAAGGTAAATGTCAAAGTTATTGAAGTGAAAGATGGCAAGATTTCCCTCTCCATCAAGGCTTTGAAAGAAAATCCTTGGGTAGAAGCCGAGAAGAAATATAAAAAGGGTGATGACGTAACCGGTGTGGTTATCAAATTCAACAAGCACGGCGCTCTGGCCTCTATTGAAGAAGGTATTTCCGGCTTGGTTCACATTTCTGAATTTGGTTCCGAATTAAAAATGAAAGAAAAATTAGAGCTTGGTAAGAGCTACACCTTCAAAATCCTTTTATTCGAATCAAAGAATCAAAAAATGGGTTTGTCTTTTGTCGATAGCGTGAAGAAATAATTATAATAAAGATACAGTGCTAGAGGAGACTCTCGGAAGGCGACGGCCTGAGAGTGAGCGAATTTTTCAGCAGAAAAATTACGCGTGCTCCGGTTAGTACTGTATTTTTGTTATAATTATTTAAATAATTATATATCTAGATTAGCCAACTTAGCGTTTGATTGGATGAAGGATTTACGGGCTGGGACATCCGTACCCATGAGCATATCAAAAACTTTATCAGCCTCCTGAGCATCAGAAATATTTACTTGCTTCAAAATTCTTCTGGCTGGATCCATAGTGGTTTCCCAAAGTTCCTCCGCATTCATTTCTCCTAGACCTTTGTAGCGCTGAACATGTAATTTCTCAGCTTTCTTTTCTCCTTTTTTACCCTTTACTTCAGAAGCTTCAGCACCTTCGCTCAGAGCTTCGGCCTCTTCTTCTGGAATTGGCTCACTACCTTCTATCACCTCTATATCCATCGGAATATCCTTACCAAATTTCTTAGCTTTTTCTTCCTCAGAATAAACATAAGTGATTTCCTTGCCTTGCTTGATTTTATAAAGTGGTGGCTGAGCAATGTAAATAAATCCCCCATCCAAAAGCGGACGGAAAAATCTATAGAATAAGGTCAGGAGCAAGGTTCTAATATGCGCACCGTCCACATCGGCATCAGTGGCAATTACAATTTTATGATAACGTAATTTTTCAATATTAAAAGTATCACCAATGGCGGTACCGAGGGCCAGCACAATATTTTTAATCTGCTCAGAACCCAGCATGCGGTCCAAACGGGCGCGTTCAATATTTAATATTTTTCCACGAAGAGCCAGGATAGCCTGTGTTCTCCTATCACGTCCGGTCTTGGCGGTACCACCGGCGGAATCTCCCTCTACAATAAATAGTTCGGATTCAGCGGCATCATCACTTTGGCAATCAGCCAGTTTTCCAGGCAAGGTCATACCTTCCAAAGCGCCTTTGCGTAAAATGGAATCCTTGGCAGCCTTAGCGGCTTTTCTGGCGCGTAAAGCTAAAATCACCTTGCTCACTATAGCTCTAGCATCCTCAGGATTTTCCTCAAGAAAGGCTTCAAAAGCTCCACCAAAAACGTCCTCCACGGCGCCACGGGCTTCCTGGCTACCCAGCTTGGCTTTGGTCTGGCCTTCAAACTGGATCTCGCGTAACTTTACGGAAACCACGGCGGTCAAACCTTCCAACACGTCATCACCGGTAAAGTTATCTTCACTCTCTTTAATTATGCCATTTTTCCGGCCATAAGAATTTAAAATTCTAGTAAGGGAGGCCTTGAAACCAGTAGTGTGGGTACCGCCTTCGGAAGTGAAAATGTTGTTGGCAAAAGAAACTACACGGGCGGAAATATCATCCACATATTGAAGAGCGACTTCTACGGACTCCACCCCTTCTACTTTTTTCTCCACATAAAAAATATTTTTATGGATTGGTTTCTGAAACTGATTATAAAATTTAATCAAAGAATAAAGACCGCCTTCAAAATAAAAAGTCTGGGAAGGTGCCTCCACACCCAAATCCTTGAAATAAAATACGTCAGCCTCATCAAACTTACCGGTGGCTTCCCGGGCATCAATTACAGAAATCTTCAAGCCTTTGACCAAATAAGCTTGCTGGCGCATATGACCAAAAACTTTATTCCAATCAAAGACCACGCCTTCCTTAAAAATAGTAGCATCTGGTTCAAAGACAGTAATGGTGCCATGGAATTTTGTATTACCAATTTTTTTGACGGCCGCTTTTCTCTTACCACAAGAATATTCCTGCATATAAACTCCACCATCTTTATGAACAGTCACTTTCATATAAACAGACAGAGCGTTTACTACAGATGCACCCACACCATGTAACCCTCCAGATACTTTGTAACCTTCACCACCAAATTTACCTCCCGCGTGGAGAACAGTCATAATAGTTTCCAGGGCAGAAACTTTTGTTTGTTTGTGAACATCTACCGGAATACCGCGGCCGTTATCAGTAATACGAACTCTGTTTCCCGGCAATAAAACTACTTCAATATTATTAGCAAAACCACCCATGGCCTCATCCCTGGAGTTATCAAAAATTTCCGTAATCAAGTGGTGTAAACCATCAGAACCAGTGGTACCAATATACATACCCGGGCGCCTTCTGACCGGCTCCAAACCCTCCAGAACAGTAATCTGCTCCGCTCCATAATGAGCCTCTTTTTCTTTACCTTTTACTTCTTTTTCTGCTTTATCTTTAGCCATATTTTAGGTGTTTTTTACAAAAATTAAAAAGCTATCTATGCTTTTATTTACCATTATTATACCAAATCCCTACCGAACTTGCCAGTCTTTTTGAGCGTTTAATTTAGTTGTTATTCTGCTCATCACACCGCTAATTTCCTCTTCCGATAAAGTATGATCATATGACTGCAAAACTAATCTAAAAGCGTAGGAGGTCTTGGCGCTGCCATCTGGCATTTTCTTGGTAAAGACATCAAATAGGCGATCTTTCATAAGCAAAGGTTCAGCTTCATTTTTGATCAAGTTCCACACCTCTTCCTGCTTAATATTTTCCGGTACAAATACTGCCACATCGCGCACGGTAAAAGGATAAACAGAAATCTTTTTAAAACGCATGTCCTTGTCCACAGCTGGCATTTCTATATCATATTCTTTTGGCTCCGGCAGTTTTGCTACCATTTCATCAAAGTTAAATTCCGCCACCGTCTCATCCTTATTTATTTTAACTAATTTAATATTTAATTCTTTTTCCAGTTCAACAATTATTTCTTTAATCACTTCCTGGTCCTTCTTCAATCCTTTAACGCTGGTGGGTGTTTTAACTCCAATAATAAAATTATTATGCTCATCATCTTTTAAGAACACTTTACCAATTTCAAATATTTTTATTTGAGGCATTTCAATCAAATCAGCATAGCGGGCGTTAAATTCCAAATATTCCTTGGAATTATCCGTCAAATTATTTCGTAAAAATTTCTTTTCTGGTGCCACAGAATTTGCCAATTCAATATCCCCTTTCTCTGCAAAAGCATAGCCGTAGATTTCTGAAAATCCCCTATCATATAATATATTTTTAATTTTATTGGCATAATAAAACTGCTTATTTATTTTTCCTTTGGTGCCAGTAATAATATTCTTACTACCATCTAACTTATCATAACCATAAACTCGACCTATCTCCTCAATTAGATCTTCTTTGATTCTCAGATCCAGACGCTCCGCTGGCACTTCAATTATTAATTGCTCACCTTCTTTTTTATTTATAAAACCAAACTGATTAAATATTTTTATAATTTCATCTTCGCTTATTTTAAGGCCTAAAACTTTCTCCACTTCTGAAGCAGAAACTCCAAGCTCATTTTTAATAACCGACCGAGGATAATTGTCTATCATCTTACCAACCTTGGTATCCTTAGTGCAGGCAATTTCCGTAATAAGTTTAGTTAGAATATCCATGGCTTCATGTGCAAGCTCTGGCGTTAGATCATTCTCATACCTTTTTGAGGCATCGGTTTGTATTTTTATTTTTTGTGCCGTTTTTCTGATCAGAACCGGATCAAAATTTGCGGATTCCAATACAATATTCCTGGTATCAGCACTAATCTCCGCCAAGGTACCGCCTTTGATACCGGCAATAGCCAGCGCCTTGCTGTTATTGGAAATAATCAATATACTGTCATCCAAAACTATCTCCTTGCCATCCAGAGTCCTCAAACTATCACCTATTTTTGCTTTTTTAATTTCAATCAAACTGCCACCTATTTTATCCGCATCAAAAACGTGCATTGGCTGGCCAAGCTCTAGCATTACAAAGTTGGTGGCATCCACCAAATTATTTATGGATCGTTGACCAACGGCTTCCAAATGTTTTTTTAACCACTCTGGAGAAGACCTGATTTCTATTCCGGTGATAACCCGGCCAATATAGCGCCTACAATCATCAGGATTTTCAATTTTAATTTCCAGATTTAAAATACTAATTCCCGGTTCCGTTGAATTATTTATCTGACAAGAGGCGGGAAAAGAAAAGTCACGAGAATGCTTCTTCATGGGTAAATTGAGCAAGACGGAAAACTCTCGGGCAATCCCCCGGTGGCAAAGACAACTGTGCGCCATATTTGGTAAAATCTTTACGTCCAAAACATAATCCCGGTCCACTTTTTCTATACCCTCCACCTCAGATGAGTTCATAGTTAAAACTTCTTCCAGCTTTTCTACCGGTGGCAATTTTCCGTCAAAATATTCATTTAGCCATTTATAAGATACTTTCATTTTTTATTTATTCGTTAATTATATTCGCACAATATTCAATGTGTTAAAACTGATTTACCAATCTCAAATCTCCGGAATAAAGCAGGCGAATATCATCAATGCCGTATTTAAGCATTATGATTCTATCCACCCCCATACCAAAAGCGAAACCTCGCCATTTTTTAGGATCCACATCTACGCCACTTAGAACCTTGGGGTGAACCATGCCCGCACCCGCCACCTCCACCCAGCCAGTGCCCTTACAAACTGAGCAAGATTCTCCGGCCTTTAAATCCTTACCACCATTACATTTAAAACAGGAAATATCCACCTCCATACCAGGCTCCACAAACGGGAAGAAGCTGGGGCGAAAACGCACATCAATATTGCGCTCAAAAAATTTATCAAAAAAGATATTAAGGGTGGACTTCAGATCTTCCATGGTCACGTCCTTATCAATCATCAAACCCTCCAGCTGATGAAAAACCATTTCATGAGTGGCGTCTGTGGCCTCATTTCTAAAAACCTTGCCGAAACAAATCATTTTAAAAGGTGGTTGTCTGCCTTGCATATAACGAATTTGCACAGCGCTGGTTTGAGTGCGCATTAATTTTCTCTCTATCTCACCTTCCTTTTGTTTAATCCAAAAAGTATCTTGCATATCTCTGGCCGGATGATCCTTGGGCACATTCAGGGCATCAAAGTTATAATGTTCCGTCTCCAGTTCCGGCCCGTCCACCAAGGTAAAACCCATTTCGTAAAAAATGGCATTGGCCCGATTTATAAATTGCGTCATGGGGTGAATATGACCCTTTTCCTGTTTCTCGTTCATCTTGTTATCCTATCATAATCCATATAAACAGAAAACCCCAATTAATAATTCTGCAATCTATTTATCTTGGTATGAACACGGATTTTTTCATGCGCCTTGGCTTCAATCTGGCGGATACGTTCACGAGTAACACCAAACTCCTTACCCACTTCTTCCAAAGTGTGAGTAATACCGTCAATTAAACCATGGCGCATTTCTAAAATTTTTCTTTCTTTCAGAGATAGGTCACTCAAAATTTCCTTCACCTGATCCGTCAAAATTCTTCTGGATGAATCCTGATCCGGTGACAATATTTTATCATCCGCCACAAAATCCCCAAGGGTAGACTTTCCATCATCCCCATCATCCCCCACTGGTGTTTCTAGGGATACGGTATCTTGATCAATCTTTTCAATATTATAAACTTTTTCAATTTCAATTCCCATCTCGGTAGCAATTTCTTCCGGCAATGGATCACGCCCCAAATCCGTAGACAGCCTTCTCACACATTGTTTATATTTAGCAATTGTCTCCACCATGTGCACTGGCACACGGATAGTTCGGCTTTGATCAGCCAGAGCTCTGGTAATTGCCTGCCTGATCCACCAGGTAGCATAAGTGGAAAACTTATAACCTTTAGTCCAATCAAATTTATCTACCGCCTTGAACAAACCGAGGTTTCCTTCCTGAATCAAGTCAAGCAAAGTTAAATCAGCACTACGGCCCACATATTTCTTGGCAATGGAAACCACCAAGCGCAAGTTTGCCCGGGCCAACAGATTTTTTGCCTCCTCATCACCCACCTGAATCTTTCGTGCCAAATCCTTTTCCATCGTGGCAGAAATCAAAGGATACTGACCAATCTCTTTCAAATACATCTGGATTGAATCATAAGAAGAATCCGCACTTCGGCCTCCATAGGCATATTTCTTGATTAACTCCTCTTCTTTTTCAATATTAAGCATTCCGCCTCCCTCCAGCACATCCACACCGGTGGTAGACAGCCGGTTATAAAGCTCATCCAAAAACATCACATCCGTTTCAATATTAGGGAATTCCTTCAAAATCTCATCATAGGTGACAAAGCCTCTTTCTCGTCCCTTGGCCAAAAGTTTCAAGGTTTTTACTTCAAAATCCTTCTTTTTTTCTGGACCACTTTTTTTAATTGGTTTTGCTGATCTGATAACCGCCTTTTTGAGGACCTTCTTAGCGGAAGACTTTTTTACGGCTTTCTTTACTTTTTTTACCGCTTTCTTTATTTTTCCAGAGGTCCTGAGTTTTTTCGAAGGGTTTATCATTTTTTTCTTCATATTTTATTTTAATTTAGAAAGTCTTTTAATTAATAAATTTTGCTCCTCTGGCGTCTTGGCCCTACTCAAGGCCTTGGTCACATATTCCTTTTCTAATTCCATTAAAAGCTCGTCCAATACCACCTTTATCTTTTTCCTGTCATAATATTGCTCAGCTTCAAAGGTGGCTTCATTTAAAATTTGTTCTGGCGCCTCCCACCACTTTTTAAAATTTTCATCCCCTATAATAACCTTTATTTTGTCTTTTGTCTCATTAATATCAATTATCTTTTCTGCGTCTTTCTCAAGCCAGTTTATGACCCCTAATATCCTCCGCTCAATAGAATCTGCCTTAGCTAGTACTACCTTATCCTTAAATTCACCAGACTTTACTTCGGCACCAGCTACTCCTGGTTCTACTTTTACCCTTTTCAAATCCTCCCAGATGGCAGTTTCTGCAATACCTGTTTTTTCATTAATCTTTTTGACCCAGTGTGATTTTTCAATACTGCTTTCGATCAGAGCTAGGAATGGCAAAATCTTTTCTTGTACTTCCTTACCTAATTTTCTTTCATCCAATTTTTCCGCCAAGATTTTAGCTAGATAAAAATCAATTATATGCATGGAGTCTTTCAGAGCTTCTTTGAATTTCTCTTTGCCGTCTGTTCCCAAAATTACCTCCGCCGGATCTTTTCCTTCTTTAAACTCAGCAATCTTTACCTCCATACCAAGGGAAAGGGCCAACTGCCAGGCTTTAGTGGCGGCCGCAAAGCCGGCCTTATCCGCATCAAAAGCCATAATTACCCGGTTTGAAATTCGGCGCAAAAGAGTTAAATGTTCTGGGGTCAAAGCCGTACCAGAAGTAGCCACCACGTTTTGAAAACCGGCCTGATGACACATTATTATATCCATCTGTCCTTCCACAATTATGGAATAATCAAATTTCTTAATAGCTAATTTAGCTAAATCAAAACCATAAAGAATTCGGCTTTTATTAAAGACAGCGGTTTCTGGTGAGTTTAGATATTTGGCAGATTTTCCATCATCAGCCTCAGGTAATATTCTACCCGTAAAACCCACTACTCGCCCAGCACTGTCCCGAATAGGAAACATAATTCGTCCTCGGAATCTATCATAGGTGCTGACCTGCCCACCCTTGTTCTGGACCTCACTTTTTTTAATCAAGCCCGCTTGCTCGATCTCACTATCCGTAAACTTCCTAGCTGTTAAATAATCATAAAGGGTACGCCAATCATCCGCCACAAAGCCGATCCGCCACTCCTGAATCGTTTTTTCCGTCAATCCCCTTTTCTCCAAATATTTTTGTGCACTACTCGATTTTGGTAAATTTGATTCAAAGAATTGGGTCGCTGCTTCCAAAGCATTAAATATTGCCTCCTTATCATCTTTCTTTTCAAAACTCCCCCGCTCCAAAGTCACTCCCGTTCTTTCCGCGAGCATTTTTAAGGCACCAAAGAAATCCACGCCTTCAAATTCCTGAACAAAAGTAAAAATATCCCCTTTTGCTCCGCAACCAAAACAATAATAAGAATCTCTTTCTGGCGACACAAAAAAGCTCGGGGTTTTCTCATTGTGAAATGGGCACCGCGCTTTCATATTCTTCCCTGCCTTCTCCAGCTTCAAGTAGCTACCCAAAAGATCCACAATACTCAATCTCTCCTTAATTTTTTCAACAGATGTGGACATTAATAATGTTATATAATTATTATCTAACAACAAAACTGATTGTCTTGTCTAATTGATTATCTGGCCCAGTACCATGTTCCTGTACGCATACCGAACTTGAATTGTTTGACGCGCTTAATTCAAGATAACTGCAATAAAGTGAAAATTGTAGATTATATATCACAGATTTATCAGTAGGAGCATTCATCTCCACCTTCCACAGATTAGTCAATTGATCATAAGAGGCGTTTACAGCCTGATAAGAGGGCCCTGGATAATTATTAGCATCGAATATATGTGCCTGAATGTTAAAACCTCGATCGGGCGAAGCTGGTACACCAGTATAATCTCGGGCATCAATAGTAACGGTTATAGCCTCACCGGGTTTATAATTATCTTTATAACCGGAAACATTCTGAAAATACTGCGAGAGCAGGACACGCGGAGCTGTTTCTGGAGGAGCGGCAATAATGAATTCTTCACTTTTAATACTGGTCTTTTCATCGTACGAATAGATTATCAATTTATATCGCCCGGGCATTGGCCCCAAATAATTACTTGGAATAAGATACGAAAAAAGGCCATCAATTGACGCCCGATCATTAATATCTTGTCGACGATATATTTGGTAATTACTTCCCGGGCACAGTGTTGAATCATTACAGCGAAGAACAATCGTCGAAGCATCAATAGCTTTAGGGTTCCACCTTATTGTAATAGTGTCACCAAAATTAAATACCGTGCCCTTTTGTGGAGAATAAAAATCACTATTAGCCGAGTTAGGACACACAAACTTACAATCCGGACCAGAGCGGCCAACGTAAGTTCCATCTGGGCACATCATAGCGTCCATCGTACAAGCGACGGGGTTAGTGGTTGTAGAAATAATTTTATTTGACGTACACATCACTGATGCTATTAGGCATTTCGGCGTGCTATAATAACATTTAGGATTACAAGTATTCCCTTCTTGAATATAATCGGTGGGACAATTACAACCAGGGTCACAAGCTCTAGCCAATGCCGGACAGGCAATCTGAACGTTAGAGGAAGATACTCCACAATTATTAGAGTCCACAGCTGTCATGCCTTGGTAACCATTACTACATGGTGCCCAACCACAAGTCCAGTTTGGGGTGCAAGAAGCGACAGGTATTTTTATCACAGAAAATTCAAAAGTATACTCAGCAGGTAAAATAGGCTTGAGTGTTTTTACTGGATTCACTTTTTCTAGAGTTATATTATACCCTTGAAAAACAAATGGCTTACCTAAAGTCAAAACAGTTTGTGTTGAAGTCAACCCTTTTAACTCCACTTTAAGTGTAACTGTTCCCGCCCAAACACACACCACCTCCTTTGCACATCGGCTGTCACTTGTTACCTCAAGCGGTGTAATTGCAATGCCGTTAATAGTAACGGTCTTATCTACATTATTTACAATCACTGGAGACGTGCTTGTCCCAGTTACAGCGGGCGCATCTACCTTTTTATTTTTATAGAAAAATACCCCGCCAATGGCCAAGATAACGACAATGGCGATCACGAGTGGGATGATGAAACCTTTTTGATTATTTATTTTCATAAATTATTATTTCTACGGATGTGAACATTGAGGTTATCCTACTTATATTTTTTCTCAAAGATTTTGGTAAGTCCATGATTAAATTTAGATTGACAAGGACTCGAACTATTACATTTAAATACAGCATCGACATCGATAGATGGTTCATAACTCTCATAGGAGCCGCCGTTACCGACAATATTAAATTTAACATTATTTGCTCCATAGCCATAAATCATAACTTTATCCCATTTAGCAAGTTCATTTGTAATTATGGTATATTCATTATTACTTTCAACTCTGAATTCTATGCTTTTAGGTGAAGAAGATAGATCATCTCCATCAACCACTTCAATATAATTACTGGACCCTTGGTTAAAGGCAATAATTATGCCATTCATTATCATAACGGGTTTATCTAAAGAAGCCTTAGGATTTTTTACGTAATCTAATACATTTAAGCCATTGTAACTACCAAGGGATAACTCTCCATCCTTAAATAATCTCGGTGGCCCACTATATGATTCACATTTAGTTTGATCTTGATTCCAATATGAACTTGCATTACAATCGCAAATAATACCACCTGTTTTGTCTTTTTTACCAGAAAATACACTGTTACTACCGTAACTATTTTGACATTTTTGATCATTTGTAATTACCGGCTCACTATCACTATTCTGAATCATAGAATCAGGTACGGATAGATTTACAGTAGGTTTAGTTATGATACTAACATTTGGATTCAAAACAACGCTACCCGCATTAATTGCTTTTGTGGTTGTAGCTATTTCACCTGAAGTCTGTGGGTTCGTGGTACTTGCCAGTTTAGCCTGTAATTCCTGTATCTGTTTTTCTAACTCTAATGTTTTATCTTGTTTAGATATATCATTATGAAACCAAGAAAATGGATTCCACCAAGAAGCCATAGCGATGCTAGGCACGACAAAAGAAACAAAAAGGAGAACCAAGACCAACTGTGATATTTTCTTCATAATTTAGATTTGATTATTTAATAAGCAATCCAATTATAACATTTTAGGTGGGAAACCCCTCCTTTCTTAGGAGGGGTCGCCTTCTGAGGCGGGGGTGGTTCTACTCTCCTCTCTCCGCATTCAGCTCTTTCATAAATTCCTCAACTAATTTAAACTTAGGAGAATCTGGATGACCGGTACCGGCGGGAATAAGTCTACCAATTATAACATTTTCCTTTAGACCAGTTAAACGATCCACAGAACCACGAACGGCGTTATTTATAAGAACTCGGTTAGTGTGCTGGAAGGAAGCGGCAGACAAGAATGACCTGCGGGCCAAAGAAGCCTCAGTGATACCCATCACCACGGGCTCTGCGCGCATTACTTTGCCACTCTTAGCTTCAGCCTCTTCATTCTCCAGACGGTAATCCAGCTCATCAATTACATCACCTTCTGAAACAGTGGTGTCACCCGGATCCTTGACTTTCATTCTGGAGAACATCTGCTTCACAATGATTTCAATATGCTTTCGGGATACGGCTTCACCTTGTAATTCGTAAAGTTTATTAACTTCCGTAATTACATAGTTCATAGTCTTCTCCTTACCACCATATTTGAATAGTTCATCAATGTCGGCCGAGCCATCAGTCAATAATTGACCTTTCTTTACCTTATCACCAGTTTTAACAAGCGGAATTCTCTTGAAACTAAATTCATATTCTATCTCGGCGGCTTTCTTGGTTTTTGATTTCTCATCAAGTTCCGGCAGAACGGTAATAATTTTTTCCTTACCCATATCTTTGACGGAAACTACCACACCATCAGTTTTAGACACCACGGCTGGGCTCTTTGGTTTTCTCTTTTCAAAGACTTCCTCCACACGAGGCAAACCTTGAGTAATATCTCCACCAACAGAGGCGGTACCTCCTGAGTGGAAAGTACGCATGGTAAGCTGTGTTCCTGGCTCTCCAATAGCTTGAGCGGCCACCGTTCCCACGGCTTCACCAAGGCCAACCAATTCACCACGGCCCAGGTCAGAACCATAACATTCCGCACAAACACCGTGAACAGTTTTACAAGTCAGAGGTGAACGAACATACACTTCACCAATTCCTTCCGTTTCCACTTTTTGAGCTTCATCCTTCTTTAGTAAATGTCCTTTCTTAAATATAACTTCACCAGCTTTATCTACCACGTCAGCGGCCAAAATTCTTCCACGAATATGCTTTGATACAGAAACGCCAGATTCAAATTCGGAAGCATTCTTAATACAAATACTTTCCTTGGTTTTACAATCTGCCTCGGTGATAACAATATCCTGAGCTACATCAAACAATCTTCGAGTTAGGTATCCGGCCTTAGCAGTGTTAAGTGCGGTATCGGTCAAACCCTTTCTGGATCCGTGAGTAGTAATAAAGTATTCAATTGGAGTCAAACCTTCTTTCATGGAACCAATAACTGGGAACTCAATAGTCTCTCCAGCGGTGTTCTGAATCAAACCTTTCATACCGGCCATCTGAGTAATTGCTCCAAGGGAACCTCGAGCTCCAGACACCCACATATCAGAAACAGAACCATTAGCATCCAAAGTTTTTGGAATAAGTTTTTCCAAATCATTCTTGGCGCCGTGCCAGATTTCAATATTTTTTCGTAATTTTTCTTCATCAGTCAAAAGTCCTTCGTTGAAATAATTCAAGACTTCCAAAGATTTTTTCTTAGCCTCCGCAATTACTTGTGGTTTCTCTTCTGGAATATTCAAGTCATCAATACCCCAAGTCATACCAGAAGCGGTAGCGTATTTGAAACCAAAAGCTTTTATCTTATCCAGCACCTTTGGAATATTCCCAATACCATATTTATTGATCAAATCATCAAGAATAGCGGACATGGTTTTCTTGGTGATTTCCTTGTTAACAAAAGAATAATCCGAAGGTAAGGTAGAGTTAAACAATAATCTACCAACGGTGGTCTCAAATGGCTTACCGTCAAAGATTTTATATTTTGGCTTATCAGTTCCCAAAACATGGATCTTGGCGCGAATAGAAATACCGCCAAAGTCATAAGTGGTGATGGCGCTGTTTGGAGAAGAAAAATACTTACCTTCACCTGGCTCGCCTTTTACATCTTTGGTCATCCAATAACAACCGAGGACGATATCCAAAAGCTTGGCGGAAACAGTCAATTCACCATTACCGGGCTTTAGAATATTTTTATCAGCCGCCATGATTTCATGAGCTTCAATCTGAGCTTCCTCGCCTAACGGAACGTGAACAGCCATCTGGTCTCCATCAAAGTCTGCGTTGAAAGCAGTACAAACAAGAGGGTGAACCTGGATAGCGGAACCTTCAATCAAAACCGGTTTGAAAGCCTGAATACCAAGGCGGTGTAAAGTAGGTGCACGGTTTAGGAGCACATATTTATTTTCAATAATTTCTTCAAGAATAGCCCACACTTCTGGAATACCATCGTCAATCAAACGACCGGCACCACGGATGTTAAAGGCCAATTCCTTTTTCAAAAGTTCGGAAATAATAAATGGGCGGAAAAGTTCCAAAGCCATATGTTTTGGCAAACCACATTGATTAAGTTTTAATTCCGGACCAACCACAATAACGGAACGGCCAGAGTAGTCCACACGCTTACCAAGAAGGTTGGCGCGGAACAAACCGCGCTTACCTTTCAAGTTATCAGCCAAGGATTTCAAAGCTCGCTTCTGAGAATTACCAACAGCTGAGAAAGCATCGTTACCGCTTCGGATGGAATTATCAATCAAAGAGTCCACCGCTTCCTGTAGGATTCTTTTTTCATTTCGCAAAATAACTTCTGGGGCGTGAATTTCCTTTAATTTCAATAAACGATTATTTCTGTTTATCACTCGGCGGTATAAGTCATTCACATCAGAAGTAGCATAACGGCCTCCGTCTAATGGCACCATAGGTCTGAGAGCCGGAGGAATAACTGGTACATGAGTCAGGAACATCCATTCCGGTTTTACACTAGCTTCTTTCATAGAACGAACCAAAGAAATTCTTTTATTTATTTTCTCTCTGTCCAATGATCCGGCTTTTTCCAATTGTACTTCCAATTTCTTCTCCAAATCCAGCAAATCTAATTTCTTCAAAATATCAAAAATGGCTTCCGCACCAATAGCGGCCTCAAATAAGGAACCGTATTTCATAGAATATTTGTGATACAGAACCTCATCAATTACCACGCCTTCTCTGATGCTTTCTACTTCTTTCTTAGCATTGATCAAAAGCTCTTTTAGGGCTTCCTTGGTTTTTTCATCCTGAACGGTTTTTACTTTCTGCTTGAATTCATTATCAATGTCATGAAGAATTCTTTCTCTTTCTGCTTCATGAGTAACGGTAATAATATAGCCGGCAAAGTAAATTACCTTTTCCAAATCCGCGGTGGTCATACCCAAAATAGTTCCTATCTTTGAAGGAATACCGCGCAAGAACCAAATATGAGAAACCGGTGAAGCTAATTCAATATGGCCCATTCTTTCTCTACGTACAATAGAACGAGTTATCTCTACGCCACATTTTTCACAAATAATTCCCTTATAACGAATACCTTTATATTTACCGCAGTAACATTCAAAATCCTTATCCGGACCAAAAATCTTTTCATCAAACAAACCGCTCTTCTCAGAACGCTGTGTTCTATAGTTAATAGTTTCCGGTCTGGTGACTTCACCATATGACCAACCTTTGATGACTTCTGGTGAAGCAACCTTCAGAGAGATGGCATCAAAATCATTGAACTCAACATTTTTATTTTTATTATTCATATTTTTATTTTTGTTTTATTAATGATTTTAATTATCTTTCATCTTCAACTTTTTTACCTGTCCGACTTGCAGGATCTTTTAAGAGTTCCACGTCCAAGCCAAGCCCTCTCAAGTTATTGAGAAGCACGTTAAACGAAGCTGGAATGTTTGGTTGTTTTATTCTCTCGCCCTTCACAATGGAATCAAAGGCGGCGGAACGGCCTACAATATCATCAGATTTGATAGTAAGCATTTCTCGGAGCGTATAAGCCGCACCGTGACCAAGTAAGGCCCAGACTTCCATTTCTCCAAATCTCTGACCTCCTCCTTGAGCGCGTCCTCCGAGTGGCTGCTGGGTAATTAATGAGTATGGTCCGATGGATCGCATATGGATCTTGTCTTCTACTTCATGGTGCAGTTTCAAGATATACATATAACCCACGGCCACTTCTTGCTGGAATTTCTCACCAGTTCGTCCATCATAAAGTTTCATTTTACCGCTCTCCTGGAAACCGGCTTTTACCAATTCCGCTTTTATTTCCTGATCAGTGGCACCAGCAAATGGTGGCACGATAGCCTGATAATTCAAAGTGTTAGCAGCCAAGCCCAAGTGAAGCTCCATAATCTGTCCCAAGTTCATACGAGAAGGCACACCCAGCGGAGTAAGAATCATATCAACAGGACGGCCGTCTGGCATATATGGCATATCTTCCTCTGGTAATACTTTGGAAATAACTCCTTTGTTTCCGTGGCGTCCGGACAGCTTGTCTCCCACGGAAATACTACGGAGTTCCGCCACCTCAATGTGAATTCTTTTTATAATACCACTCTCTAATTTATCTCCTTTTTCTCTGGAGAATACTTTCACGGAGACAATTCTTCCTTTCTTTCCACCTTCCAGTCTCTTTGAAGTATCCTTTACATCGCGAGCCTTCTCACCAAAGATAGATCTTAACAATCTCTCCTCGGGAGTTAATTGAGTCTCACCTTTGGGGGTAATTTTACCGACAATTATGTCGCCTGGGCGAACCTCCGCACCAACACGGACGATTCCATCTTCATCCAAGTTTTTTAATTTTGCTTCACCAACGTTTGGAATATCATGAGTGGTTACTTCTGGTCCTAATTTAGTGTCACGAACATTCACCACAAATTCTTCCATATGAATGGAGGTAAACTTGCTATCCTTTACCAATTTCTCAGAAAGAATAATCGCGTCCTCATAGTTTGATCCGGACCAAGACATAAAGGCAATCAAAATATTTTGACCAATAGAAGTCTGGCCCTTATCAGAAGAAGAAGTATCAGCTAATAATTCACCTTTCTTTACTTTTTGTCCTAGAGTTACTACCGGTCGCTGATGGAAAACAGTAAAGCTGTTTGTTCGAGAAAATTGAATTAAATTATATTCCGTCTCCTTATCCTTATCATTAGTTATCTTTATTTTCTTGGAATCCACATAAGTCACCTCGCCGGCCTCTGTAGCATAAATAAGTCTACCAGTATATCTGGCTGCTTCCTCTTCAATACCAGTGGCCACCAACGGTGCTTCTGGACGTAAACAAGGAACGGCCTGCTTCTGCATGTTAGAACCCATGAGCGCTCGGTTAGCATCATCGTGATTCAAGAAAGGAATCATACAAGTAGCAATGGAGAAAGCCTGATTAGTAGCCACATCCATATAATCCACGTCCAAGCTTTTAACCACGGTTGGAATACCATTCACGCGCACTTCCACTTCTTCATCAATTATTTTTCCTTTTTCATCAACGCGGGTAGCGGCATGAGCAATCTTATAGTTCTCCTCTTCCAAAGCATTAAAATATTTAATTTCATCAGTAATAACTCCATGTTTTACTTTTACATAAGGAGTTTCAATCATACCAAAATCATTGACTTTAGCGTAAACAGAAAGTCTCAAAATCAAACCAATGTTTGGTCCTTCGGGAGTATGAATAGGACAAACACGGCCATAGTGTGAAGTATGAACGTCACGAACTTCAAAACCGGCACGCTCACGAGTCAGACCACCCGGTCCGAGCGCTGACAAAGTTCTAAGGTGTTCAACTTCTTGCAAGATATTTTCTTGCGCCATAAATTGAGATAGTTGGTTCGTGGTAAAGAATTCCTTTATTCTAGCCTGAAGCGGTCTTGGAGAAATAAAGTTTACCGGCATGGTAATATCCGGATCCACGGTAGACATTCTATCTTGAATATTTCTCTTCATCTGTGACATACCCACACGAACTTTGGCCTGGAATAATTCTCCCACAAAACGAACACGCCTGGAACCAAGGTGATCAATATCATCTTCCACGGCATCCTCGTCATGATTAAGTTCTACAACTTTTGTAATGATAGTAAACAAGTCATCAAGATTTATGGTCTTCCTATCTAGTTCTTTGACATCCATACTCTTGGAAAATCTCTTATTGAAACGGAAACGGCCCACCTTAGATACATCATAACGGTCAGCGCTGAAAATACCATTTATAAATTCCTTGGCATTTTCGGCAGTCGCTAAATCACCATCTCTTAATCTTTTGTATATCTCAACGTAAGAATCCTCAACGGTTTTAGCATGATCCTTGGCCAAGTTTAACTCCATGGCTTTTTTAACCGCTTCATTATCCTTAAAATATTCAACTATCTGCTTGTCCGTGGCACCTAAAACGCGGAGTAATGAGGTGACGGAAAACTTTCTCTTCTTATCAATTTTTACATAAATTAAATCATCAGCATCAGACTCAATTTCAATCCAAGCACCGCGAGAAGGAATTATCTTGGCGCCAAAATATCTCTTACCTTTTATGTCATTGGCGGTGAAAAACATACCAAAAGAACGGGCCAGCTGTGGCACAATAACTCTTTCAATACCATTGATAATAAAAGTACCATGGTCAGTCATTAGTGGAATATCCGTTAAGAATATTTCCTGTTCCTTCTCAGTGGAGAGGATTTTGTTTCGCAATTTTACCTTGGCGGAGAGCTTGCCTTCATAGGACATTTTATTGTCCTTGGCATAGTGTTCATCATATTTCGGATTCGTTATTTCAAAAGAAGAAAAAGAGAGTTCAAATTTCTTCTCAGCGTAATCTGTGATTGGTGAAAATTCCTTGAACACCTCAGCCAGACCTTTTTCCAAAAGCCATTTAAAGGAATCTGTCTGATGTGAGACCATGTTTGGGGTCTCGATAAGTGGAGCCTTGAACTTTCCAAAATACTTTTTCTCTCTTTTAATTGATTTCATATGATGATTTATAAAATTAATAAATTGATAATGTTTTTTAAAAAATAGGAAATGTTTGATTTTAAAATGTCTGGCCTATGTAATAAGGAAACCCGAGGACTTTTAAAATTAAATATTTACTATTTTTTATTATTAAACAACAACGCACGACGACAAAAAACACCTCTCCGACAAAGGCGTCTTTAAATTGATAAAATTTATCTTTTCTTTATGATAAGCAAGTGAAATTTGTTAAACTTCTAATTTCTTTCCCCCGTAACTCACTCTTGCTAATGTGCTGAGATACTATCTTAACCGTTCCTTAATGTCAAGGGTTTTATCCACACCATTAATTTTCTTTCTTCATAATTAAAAACGCGTGGTGTGCAAAAGCAAAAGCTAATGCCACCACGCGTTGTCCTAAACTAAACGGCTTGTTTTATCTTGCCTCTCGCTGCCCCTTCCACAAGGACAAAGACAGCTCTCTCAATCAAACCAGCCATAACACAAACTCCACCGCAAAGCACGGGATTGTAGCCGTAAATCTGCGAGATGGAAAGACCAATTGCCGATCCAGTCATTGCCGCCATCCGCTGACTGGAGTTAATCATTCGGATCGTTCTCCAAATGATTTTTCCAAGCCAGACGATGATTGCCTTGAGTGCGAAAACTATGTAATAAGCGACTGCAAACAAAAGCAGTGCGTATACAGATATTGGATTCATCTGCAAGAATTCAAGAGTACTATCGATTGCACCATCTCTGACGCTGTTGTCTGTTTGCCGCCTATCAAAGAATCCATCCCATCCCCTATCCTCCAAAAAGCTGTTACTCCATCCAACCGCATAAGCTGAACAAAAAGCAAACGTCAGCAGGAATATGCCGCCACAAACTATAGGAGTGGATTCCCCGAAATCACTTGCTATACAATTCTCACCCGCTATTGCACCTACAATTCCCAGCACAATCAGCCATAATCCAATCAATAATCCGAGACTGGTAGCGTTAAGAACACGCCAGCCCCAGTTATCTTTGAATTTGTGACAATCAGCCGTCAGGTTTTTACGTACAAGGTGTATACACCCAACCCAACCCGTGAGTCGTAACGGACTTGGCGTCCAACGACATGCATGCCTGATTGCGGGGATGATGACTTTGATTTCCACCGCCAACCATGCGACGGCCGAACCAATCGGAACTGACAACCAGCCACAAATTTCCGGCCAGCCAAGGTAGCCAACCAAATATGTGTGACCCAGAAGCCGACCGACTAATCCGCCGACAAACCACGCCAATACTATTTCCATCCACTTATTCATACCGCGCTCCTTTCAATGACCTACTTGCCCCTAGTACAACCTAGGGTTTGGGCGTTATTACCCGTTTGAACTCCAGTGGTATTATATACATAAAAAATCAGTTTTGTCAATTACGACACAGGCTTTATCTGCAAGACTATGTTATACTTAATGTATGAGTAATGAACAACCAATGACGGACAAGGAATTACGCGAGCAGAGAAACGCTGAAATATTTTTACTGGCAGCCGAACTTAGTAGAAATCCTGTGCCTTTTATTTTTACGGGAATAGACCCCGAGGCGTATCTTAGAATTAAAAAAGATGACCTGGAGTATCCCGGTATCACCACTCCAATTGAGGAAATAATCTTTAAATGCGAAAAGGAAGGAATTAAAGTTGTTTTTGGAAAAAACCCGGATTCTTCTAACTTTTTTATCATACCCGCCCTAAGCACCGACATTGAGAGGGACAGTATTGTTCCAAAGACCCTATCAGTCAATCCTAAAATGGTTGAAAAACTTCAAAAATTAGTCCTGCTTGATCGTGCGAGGTACTAGTTATCCCCAGTTTTGGCATAGCAACATAGATCCTAGATCTTATATAATAATGTATAATCAATGTATGATAGATGGAAATTTTACTCAAAAACCGGAACCTATAATATTACGCCCCAACCCGGATATCTCCCAGGCTAGTGTTGAGCAAAGAAAATACATTTTTGAACTTCTAGCTACTACTAAGGATGAAAATTGGGCGTGTGAAGCTTTTGATATTGATCAGCCTTTCTCACCTGAAGAAATAGAGCTTATAGTTTCAATAATTACTGATCCAGGTTTGTCCTTTCAAGCCTTAACGGTTGATTTGCCGAATGGGTTAAGATTAAATAAGGCTCAAGCCGAAAAACTTATGATCCAAATAGAATCAGATATAAATGTGGCGGAGTCATTTTTACTACAGTTAACAATATCCGGCGTAGCGGAGGAACCAAACGAAACAGAAAAATGGTGGCTGGAACGTTTAAGAAAATTACTTGCCTAACTACTTATCCACAATATAGACTTGACAGGAAAAACAGGGTATGCTATACTTGAAGTTCAAATAGAGGTGTGGTAAAAAAACTTAGTCGATTTTTAGAACATATCATTCGTTTGTATTTTATCAAATAAATCATAATCAATGACCGGTACAATTAAAAAATTGGTCTCTGACAAAGGTTTCGGTTTCATCACCGCTGAGGGTTTAGCTAAGGATCTTTTCTTCCATAGCAATTCTCTTTCAGGTGTTGCTTTTGCTGACCTTAGAGAAGGAGATGCTGTCTCATTTGACACTGAAGAGACCCCAAAGGGCCCTGCAGCTGTCAATGTGATGAAAGCATAATTTTCCACGGGTTCGTCCCGTATAAATTAACTTTAATAAAAAACCCGATTCCGCAAGGAACCGGGTTTTTTATTTTATAAAATTTTTAAATATTCCCTATTTCATAAAGCGCTGAAGGCCGCTATTTATTGCCCCAAAAACCTCATCGTCATAAGCATCGGCAATCATACCTTCTGGCAATTCTTTTTCTGTTTTTATTCTATTCAAAATACCCAATGTTCTCTGATAAACTTCAGCTACTTTTTCCTGACCAATTGATTTAGCATATTGAATAAAAGTTTCCAATTGAGCAATGATTTCTTCAATCACTATGGCTTGAACCACATGCTCTGCCAATGCACTCTGATCTTTCTCTAGCCATTTTTCTACCAAATCCATAATTACTTTTCGGTCAGCCCCAATAACAACCCTGGGGATATTAGCCTTCTCTCCTCTGATTCCCTGACTTTCAGAAACAAAATATTTAATTTTAGTTAAAATACCATCCTCGATCTCTTTTTTAATTCGATCAAATTTACGTGTTAATTCATGACCAGATGTGACATCCACAGCCAAAGCCAAATGAGTTGCTCCGTCTGTTTCATCAAACTCAACTATCGTATCCACCCCATTAATATAATCATCATACTTTGAGGATTGCTTAGTCATAGCGGTCTCTCCTAACCAATTACTCATTTCCATTTGTTCTGACACAATTACTTCAAAAACTTTTGCCATTTTTCTAAAAGCCGCATCAACTTCAGACTCTCGAGTTTCAGCCGCCTTAAACCTTCTCTCAATTTCCTCTACTCGGGCCACATCCGTATCCACATCCCGGTAGAGATCTGAAAAGTCACTCATATTTACAGGGTCATCAAGCTTTAGTGCCTTTCTGTAGGCATCTTCAAGCATAAGCTCATTTTCCGAATGTCGATTTACTGGTTCAAAAATGTTTTTCATAATACCTAAATACTAACATAAAACCTAAATTCAAACAAAATATAAAATTAAAAACAGGCAGAGAACGTATTCTCTGCCTGCGCAACTACCCTCTCGTAAGAAAGCACTGCAATTTTTTGTCATTCACCGGGGACTTACCGATGTCTGACCCTTCGCGCTCGTCACTTGCTGGCCACTAGAGAATCATAGTTCCGACAATAATAGCGCAACAGATAATCATGACGACAAAAAGGCCGAAAAATCCCCATATCTTATCACTGGACCAATCTCCATCGTTTTCAGTTCTGTATTCGCGATCTTTGCCTGTCTTCTTGACCAAAATCCTTCTGGTAAAAAACGTCCGACGCAGGATCCAAATAAAGACACAGATAACAATGATTAGGAAAGGGATTCCGACAATAGCACCCACAAAATCTTTACCCATCACCTTCCAAACAATGATTGCCATGGTTACTTTGCCTGGCGTGGTCTTGGCAAACTCCGCCGTTTGCGTCGTTACCGCCTTGAGACCTTCGTTGACCGCAACGCCAATCTCCTTACCCATGCCGGCCCATTTGCTGTATTCCTCCAGCTTGATCGTGATGTCTGCGGTTTTGTTGATTTCCTCAACCTTCTGAACGATGCCGGGTGAGAGTTTGTTCAGATCACTCTTTTTCACCGTAATGCTGTCGGCATCCTGACCGAAAGTGACTCCCGAAAAAGACCAAACCACCGACAACACAACAAACCAACGTACTAACTTTTTCATCGCCGTCTCTCTTTCTGTGGATTGTCCACATATTTTGGGCAAAACGCCCGTTATCAAATGACCAACAAATTCGTTAACAAGTATAGCACCTTTCGTTGCAAAAGTCAAGCTTTTTGGGCCTATAAGGTTTTGGTGATTAAGCTAGGTAAAATAAGGGTATTTTCCACCCTAAAATTAATATTACCCAGAATCTGACCAGATGGAGTCATAACCCTCACGCGCCAGAGGCCTGGGGTCACGGCTTGTTTTAAAGAGTAAAGACGATAGCCTTCCTCGCGGCCGCCGGTAATTGGTAGAGTTATTTTGCTGGAATCAATCCATTCTTTTTTAACATCATCATAATATTGCCACTGATGAATAATTTGTGTAGTAAAATTTACTGGAGAAAATATGGCACTAAAAACATAAATCGTCTCCCCTGCTCTTTTATGGAAGACCGGATACCGAGTAAAATAATCTACCCAAGAAGTAGCCTCGGATTTAGCTTCATAGCTAACTACTGCGCCAGAATCAGAACTAACTTTTACAATACTATGATAAACTCCGGCTTGTTTTAAAGCCAAAGGAATGGGTGGAATGATATTGGTAAAATATAAAACATTCATAACTAAGAATATAGAGACCAGACTTATTTTTAAAATATTATGATTACTTTTAAATTTCTCACTGGCATATTTTCTCAAGATCAAAGTAAATAAAAAAACAATAACCAAACTCAGAATTCCGGATAAAATAAACAAATCCGCACCCAGGCGGTGAAATAAAACCGGCAAGAGAAAGACCAGAAATAAATACAAGGAAACAAACAGAACGCTGATCTGAAAAGCCAACCGCTGATAATGTCTCTTCCATAATTCATTACCAATAAGTAAAACTAAGAGAAGTAAAATGAAAAGCCAGCTATCAGCAAAAGAGGTGCTTCGTATATAAAAGACAAAGAAAGTTGAGAAAAGTCCACCAAAAGCAAACTGGATAATTAACGTCAAAAAGAAATGGAATTTCTCGCGGTCAGATGGCGGTACACTTTTTTGGTCCGCCTTATTTTCATACAAAGTCAGCGCCAAAATACCAAAAGCCGCAATCAATAAATGGAGGACAATCCAAAAATTTTCCAAAAACATATCTACTCGGGTCAGGGTGAGCCAAGTAAAAATAAAACCGTAAATCAAGCCAATGGGTGAAATCCACTTTTCAAACCTTTTATATAGAAGTGAAAATTTGTTTAGGAACATAACAACATTGTAGCAAAAATAGTGTTAAAGTGAAAATTGTTTGATTTTAAAATGTCTGGTTTTGGACTATCAGAAACTATTCAAATTTTTAGGTCCTCGGGTATTTTAGCTGGCTTTTATCGTCTATAAAGCCAGGTCTAAAACCAGACCATAAAAATTTGAATATTTCTTTATTCCAAAATATCCGAGGACTTTTAAAATCAAACAATCTTCGCTTTTGTATAATTTACATTCCGTGTTTTTTTAGAAACAGGCGCACAAGACGGAGATCCTCAAAAGAACAGCCGGATTTTTCATCACCTAAAAGTTTCATAACTGGAGTCAGGCGCAGTTCCCTATTGTCACCGTAAATATCGTTAAAGGCTTTGTAAATTTTTTTAAATTTATTAACGGAAATTTCATTTTCCAAATGCCGGATATCCAATTTTGGATCCTCCGCCAAAAGTTTTTCCAGATGATCAAAAACCGTGCCAATTTTTGTGCCCTTGGCATTGGCAATCTCATTCATGTTAAGTCCCGCGTCTAAATACTTCCTAGTCTCCTCAAAAGTTGAAATTTTCTTCTTCCTAATTCGTCCGCTGACCGTCCTATCCGGTGAGATTTCTTCCAAAAACTTTTTCTGTCTATTTTCTTTGTCCTCATCTGTTAACGCATGCATCTCCGCCAAATGTTTATTAGAAATTTTCCGTAGTTCCTCATCAAAATCTAACACTTCTCCCCGTACCTGCACCGCCATTTCATTTAGTCCAAGCAAGGTGAGCCCCTCCAAAGAACGCACGCGGGACAGCGCCACATAACCCATGCCTCGCTCAAAAGATTTTGATAAATCAACTTCAATGGCATCAAGGCTCATTCCCTGACTTTTATGAACAGTAATGGCCCACGCTAAACGCAAGGGATACTGACTAATGGTGGCCTTAGGCTTACCCTCCTCCTCAATCATCCAACTGGTAGGTTTTACATGGATGGTTCTTCCATAAGTTGTTAGGACGACAGGACCGTCATGATCAAAAGCGACAATTTTTCCTAAAGTACCATTTACAAATCCTTCCTCAAAATTATTTTTAACAAACATTACTTTGGCACCCACCTTTAACCTCAGAACTTCCGGCGCTAAACAACTTTTTTTCAAGGAATCCACGAGGGGCTTTCGGCCTTGACCGTCCATCTGATATTCTCTTTGTTGCCCGTGAAGTTTTTCCAGTTCTCTTTGATTAATTTCATCCACATCAATATTATGCGTATGCAAACGCGTCGGCTCCTTTAAATCATTCGCCATTTTTGGCGAATGATTTATTTTACTTGAGTGACGAGACATGAGGTTCTTCATACTTTCGGCAGATAAATCATTTCGCCTAATTTCATTCAAAATTTTTATAAAAGCCGAGTCCGTCTGGCGATGCTGTTCTTCCAAATAACAGATTTTAAAATTAGCTTCCCTCCAAATTTCTGATTCATAGGCAAACTGCGCCGCTGGCTCTCCCGCCCTGGCAATAGGTGGTAATTGAAAAAAATCACCACATAAAATAACCTGCAGCCCGCCAAACGGTTCATCACTATTTTTCATATGCCGGCAAATTTGATCAATTAAATCTAAACGGAAATGATGGAGCATAGAAACCTCGTCCAAAACCAAAACCTGCGTGCGCTCAAAACGATCACGCAAATATTTTCGGCTTTTTAGTTCTTCCAGCTCACCTTTGTCCAAAGAATCTTTTATCCCCATCCCGGTCCAGGAATGAATAGTAGTCCCGCCCATATGTGTGGCAGCAATACCGGTGGAGGCGGTAATCCCCACATCCACATAATTATCTTTTAAAAAATTAATATATTTATTAAGCAAATGCGTTTTTCCACTTCCCGCTGGTCCAGTCAAAAAAACATTGTGGCCTAATTTCAAAATATCTAATGCTTCGGTCTGTGTCATAAAAATGATTATAGCACACAATAAAAGCACACTAGCCTCTCCTCTTAATATTTAAAAAATAAAATCCAAAATCACAAGTTCGCACCTGCGAACTTTAGAATATTTCTACCCAGAAGCAAAACAGTAAAATAATTAGAAGTTCCTATCTCCTTTTGAATAAGGCTTGGCTAATTTTAGGGTTACCAATTGCTTTGAAAGACCGATAGATTTCACATAAGCAATGAATTCTTTTGGCAAAGGTGATGGTCCAACCCAGACACTTTGTTTAATCATAATATAGTCAAACTTCTTTAAATGACGTCTGAACCAATCCCTCTCCTTTTTCTTATCTTTTGGAATATCATACACGACGACCAAATCTCTGGGTGCTGATATTGGAAAATTAAAATTAAAATATCGATATTGATAATATTTTCTTCCAGGTATTCCAGACCTAATAGTACTATTTTTATCAGAGTGAAATACGGGAATACCAAAACGATTAATTGTAACTCCTTTATATTTTAGGTATTTTTTCATCTTCCCCTCCATTATAGCATAAATTCCAAAGTTCGCACCTGCGAACTTTACTTTTACTATATTATAAAAAACTGTCAATCAAGTAAATTTGAATTATTTTATGTATAATACCCCCATGCCCGCTAAATTTATACACCTACATGTGCATAGTCACTATTCCCTGCTTAATGCCCTGCCAAAAATTCCAGAGCTGGTGAAGGAGGCGAAAAAATATGAGATGAACGCTTTGGCACTGACGGACAATGCCAATATGTATGGGGCGATTGAATTTTATAAAACCTGTAAAAAAGAAGAGATAAAACCGATCATTGGTTCAGATATGTATGTGGCGGCCCGAACCAGATTTGATAAACAAGGTGGAGTGGATAATAGGCGAACACGTTTGATATTACTCGCCAAAGATTTAACCGGCTATCATAATTTAATTAAATTAGTTACGCAGGCTAACTTGGAAGGTTTCTATTACAAACCAAGAATTGATAAAGAACTGATTGAAAAATATCCGGAAGGCTTGATTTGTATTTCCCCCTCTTTTTCCGGCGCCACCACCCAAGCCTTAAAAAATGGTGACGTGGAGGAAGCCCACAGATTGATTTCTTGGTATAAACAAGCTTACGGTAAAGATAATTTTTATTTGGAACTGACTCATCAT
>Ga0073936_10000535_pt1 | contig 58574 bp, 43 predicted proteins | sample AliMusrvi5mmetaG_FD_87041 | JGI IMG/M metagenome (GOLD analysis project Ga0073936, IMG submission 87041) | Freshwater lake bacterial and archeal communities from Alinen Mustajarvi, Finland, to study Microbial Dark Matter (Phase II) - Alinen... | ecosystem: Environmental > Aquatic > Freshwater >...
AATACAATAAACAGCACCTATATACTACTATTTATTGAGTGTTGTAACAATGTTTTCCTAATCCGCACCCATAAAATAACTTAACAATGATCGGGGAGGACTTCTGGGACAGTCTCCGGAGGGTCTCCCCTACGATGCTTTTATGCTAGAATTCAGCCACCCATGTAACATTTGGACCCAGGACAAGAGTATTCCTTTTCATGCTGCACCCGGCACCTTGCCAAATATTCTTAGGTTCCGATGGCAGTTGAACACTCTGGTCTTTATCAGTCAGGTTGAAGACGAACCAGACGCTCTTTCCGTTGCCAGTTCGCTTCCGAATCCATACCCCATTAGGAACTTCAGATTTCCCAACTTCAACTTCCAGCTTTTCACCCAGAAGCCTCTGTAATACATCCTGAGCAATATCATCGGACTGACCTTTAAATGCCAGTGACAGGCTCTGACCTAATGTAATGACTTTTCCCTTGCCGTATGTATTCAACACCACTGCTGGTTTTCCATTGTTCCATGAGGCAACAACAGAACCTGTTGCTGGAATCAGTTCTATTCTCCAAAGGGATGCTTCAACAACAGACGCGCTGTCAAATGCTACACTGTCGGCCCCACTCATATCTGCCTGAATCCTGAGAGATTCTGTGCAACCCAGCAGGTCCTGCAAGCCATGGTTTGGTCGTGATGAACTAACCCAGGTGCTCGCATCTCTACACGCGAAAGGCATCTCTACAATCAATTTGCCTCCCGAGTTCACATATTCTCTCAACCAATCAGCACACGCCTCGTCAATCATCTCATCTGCTGTAATATGAAGCAATTCAGCATCAGCAAGGTCATCTCCCGGCACTACCCAGTCGACCGTCTCACCCATTTGCAAATACATCGCGTGTGCACCGCTGATAGCCTTTTTATACCAACTGGTTCCTCCTGCTTCCAGGTTGTTGCCGTTGATCAAAACATCAGCCTGAGTCATTGTTTGGACTCTGGCCATCACATCGGAATTGCGGTTGTAGAGGAGCTTAATGCGAGAGGACTCACGATGAGTTCCAACCAGTGCAGAACCATTGGTTCGCAGAACGTCAGCAATACCATCACACACTTCACTGCGTTCTGTCGTGCTGCCATCTATATTGCGCATCCCATAACCATTGGTTTCGTTCCCTACCCTCTCGCTGCGGTACTGCCAGAAGGTAAACCCGGACGGACCTCCACATATTGCCATCCAAATGAGTCGGTTCAGGACTTCGGGTTTCGGTGGTATGCTCCATAGTCCGTGGTTCGGATAGAACTCGTGACACCAGTAATCCGGATCAACCCTTCTCAGCCAGCTGGATATATAGTCGCCCATCGCATGAGCACCCATATTGGTCGGATGCAGGTCAACTGGGAAGCTGGTCCCGTATCGGTCAACAACAGCAGAGTTAGCAATATCATCGCTGGCATCACAACACGGGTCCTGAAGTACGCTGCAGCCTCCAACATGGGTAATAACAAACGCTTTCGGGTCTCCAGCTTTTATACCGTCATTTACCAGTTTTACGTGAGTTGAAACGGCATCAGCTGCCCAGAGCCTCCAAAGATACATCTGCACATAGTCCCAGGCATCTGCCGGTGGGAAGACACTGTCATAGGATGTCCAATATTTCCCGAGTGCTGAATTGAGATCCTCTATCGACCCGAATCTCTTTTGCAACCATTCTCTATACGAAGCTTGTGAATGCTTGCATTGGCACTGTCCGAGAGGCCTGCTGCGGGGTTCATTCCAGGCGTTGTAGAACCACAGCGCAGGATGGTCTTTATAGCGTGCTGCAATAGTTTTAGTGAACTCAAATGCAGCTTTTCGCACATCAGGATTGTCGAAGCAGGGCAGCCAACCGCCAGGATAAAATGCCCCGTGAGCATGCGGACCTATCCGCTGTCCGCCAAATCCAATTCTGTATCCGTCCAGTTCGGTATAAACCCAGTCAGGAGCGCACTCCATCATGGGTTTGAGCACAACCCGGACACCATGCTGAGCCGCCAGATCAAATAATCGATCGGTATCGTCCCATGTATATTTACCTCGCATGCGTTCGTGGCATATCCACTGGGGGCGATATTGCACGTGGGTCATGCCCACCCTGGCTATCTCTTTAATATCGGTCTCCCACTCTTCAGGTAGAGGAGTAGGCTCTCTGTAGTATTGCGTTCCATATGGAAAGAAATCGAACTGCGATTCAAATGATTGACTACTCAAACTGGCGCCTCCAAAAAGTGCTTCGCTTGTATCTTATGCATAAGACTCTTCGACACAGGTTCCCGATGCTCCTTCGTCACGGCCAATCTGTACAGAGCTGCGGCCTTTGTCTGACTCCACAGAGGCCGCAATTGTCTGAATCAGACTAATAGACTTAATCTCCGCCTACTGCAGGATTCAACCAGGGAGTCGCAAGGTAGTACCATGAAGCGCTCATAGATTTTGAGTGTCCGTCAGCAAATGCAACATTGCACCTTTCGCTGTGACGCATTGCGGGTGCGCACCAGTCACCGTTAGTAGTAGCTGCGTAGTTTTCCGGTGTCACTAGAATCCATCCACCAGGTTTCTGAGGAGAGTTCACATTGACGGCAGCTGTGTTGTCTGTATACAACGTGGCTTGAGACCCTGAGTCACACATTGCAACCGTTGATGCTGGTTTGACAGCTGTTGCTTCTGAACTCCAGGCCAGATTGTAATTGAATGCATACGAAGTTGGAAACGTCTGGTAAGTCAACACATTAGTCAATACGGCTTGACTTGGACATTGAAACACTTGTGTGTTCTTCACATAAGGCTGAATCACAACAGTCCATCGTGAATATCCGGAGATTGACGTATCATAATTGTAAACACCCGGGTATGTCTCATCGTAATCCTGTACATATTGCATCAAGCCAAGACCTATCTGTTTAGTATTGTTCAAACATGCAGTCTGTCTGGCTTTTTCTCTAGCTTTTGCAAAAACCGGGAACAAAATTGCTGCCAATATTGCGATTATTGCTATCACTACGAGCAGTTCGATTAACGTAAATCCTTTTTTTGTTAACATTTACAGCCTCCAATTATGGAGCAAAATGAAACATCCGAACCGTCCTTCTTCAACTGCAGATATAAACCAGCTTTTAGCCAATGCACATTGCCCGTTGTTATACGCTTTACTTCTATATATATTTTATCACCTTTACGGTATATTTCAAACATTACAGTGGAATATATTTCAAATTATTGCTAATAACTTTTATTACATATATACATATTGTTGATATTTAATGAATCTCTGCGCCTATGGCTGTAATGACTATTGATATGCCGGGTATTATCAATTTACATTCGTACACAACTACGGCCTCAGTCGCAATGACAGAGGCCGTAGTCAGCTCAATATTGGAATAATCCTGAGTATTAGTCTCCGGATGCCGGAGTCAGCATTCCTCTAGTGATAGTATGCTGTCTCAGCCATTTTACGTGACCGTCTGCATACATAACATTGCTGCCTTCACTGTGCCTGTAACTCACCCAGTAATATGGTGCATTCCAGGTTTCCGCTTCCCCAGCCTGTACACCTGAATAATACCCATACCATCTGCCACCGATTCCAAAATAAGGACCAGCGCCGCTATCGGACATGTAGATTGTGCCTGACACATCGTCTATAGCCGCAGTCTTGATACCGCCGCCACCGCCGACCAGGTTGACATTCATATTATAGCTGCGCTTCAGGCCTGGCCATCGACACGGTGAGCCAGAGTTGTTTGCATCACTGTCACTCGGACAAATAAATACCTGACTGTTCTTTGTGTAAGGCTCAAGGTATTCAGTGAAGTATGTTTCAAGAAAACCACAGTTATTCATAAGTTTACTTGAAGGCTCTGCCCAACTTGCAGCAGCGTAAGTCTCATCGTAATCCTGGACATAAGCCATTGCTGCCAGTCCAATCTGTTTAAGGTTACTAGAGCATGATGCCTGCCTGGCTTTTTCTCTGGCTTTTGCAAAAACCGGAAAGAGAATAGCCGCTAGAATCGCTATGATAGCGATAACAACGAGAAGTTCTATTAGTGTGAAACCTTTTCTAGTCCGCATTCCGTCCTCCAATTATTGAAGAAAAGCAAAACAACCCAGAATATGTATACTATTTCTTTGTATATCGTTAAATGTCATCCGCTTCACTTCTATAGATATTTATATCATTGTATCAGCGTTTAGTCAACCACTTTGATGATATTATTTATTATTGTTACATCACACAATATCAGTACACACTTATCACGGTCTTGCTCCCAATATTCTTGATAATGGACTAAATATTATTACTGGGACACACCGTGGCCCAAGTATTTATAATATTTTCCTGATATATGCTAAATGGAGACAAGCTCTTATTCACATTTGAAGACCGTACGCAGCAAATATACTCTACCTCTGCAGAAATAATCAGAACTCAGTTTCAAATGCAAGCGTTTTCCAGCAGGATTCCCGGTAGTCACCGGAGAACTCCAAGATGATTGATGCGCACTTTCGATTAGACTGACTTAGTCTGTCAATGTACAGTGCGCACTAATATCCTGACTCCTAATATCACAGAGGTTCAAAATGAGCGATATTTATTGCTGGTTACAAAGCTCCACCAGGAGAGTATATCCCAAAACAAGCGGTCCCGAAGGCCAACCCCAGAAACTGATCGCAGGGCGCGATGATGGCTTCTCATTCCAGGTCTGCGTACGCAACAATGCATGGGGAGCAATCACAGTCAAGGCAGCCGTTGAAACCACCCCGGATATCTCCCTGAGAGTCCGCAGAGTTGGATATGTCCCTATTCAACACCTGAATACAGAAACTGACTTTTCAGACATAGAAGGATTCCAGTATATCCCTGGTTTCGTTCCCGACCCACTCTTCAATGAAGACACCGTAACCATCGGTCCATGGGAGACCCATTCGTTCTGGATCAATGGCCGGACCAATATCGACTGTGCACCGGGAATCAAAAACATCTCGGTCACCGTCACTCGCGAAGATGAAATTCTGAGCAAGATGAATTGTGAAGTAGAAGTCACCAACCTTCTGGTTGGAACAAAACAGAACTTCCCGGTTATGCACTGGTTCTATGCAGACTCTCTTTGTGACTGGTATAAGGTTGAACCATTCGACGATGCTTTCTGGAAGATAGTGGAACCCTATATAGCTGACCTTGTCCAGCACGGTAACGATGCTGTATATGTCCCGCTCTTTACTCCCCCGACAGACGGTGTGAAGCGTCCTACTCAGCTTCTGAATGTATCAACTCCATCCGAAGGTAAGTATGAGTTCGATTTCAGTAACGTTAAAAAGTGGACAAAGCTTGCACAGAAAAATGGAGCCAAATACTTTGAGTGGACTCACCTGTTCTGGCAGTGGGGTGTTAAGTATGCTCTGAGAATATACAAATCAAACCAGGATCCGAACTCTCTGCTGTGGTCCCCGGAAACTGGTGCTACATCGGATACATACCGCAACTTCCTGGCACAGTTCCTGCCTAAGTTCAAGGAATTCCTGGATGCTGAAGATCTGATGGACAAATCATTCTTCCATCTGTCCGATGAACCCCATGGTGATGAACACCTGGCAAACTACAGGGCTGCAAGAATGCTGCTTAAGGAGCTTGCCCCCTGGATGAAAGTCCTGGATGCTCTGAGCGATATTGCATATGGACGCGAAGGACTAACAGATATCCCAATTCCTTCAATAGGCACTGCTATGCAGTATATCGAGGAAGGCATCCCATCTTTCGCTTACTACTGCTGCGGTCCTAGAGGGAGATTCCTGAACAGGTTACAGGAAACACCTCTGACAAAGATAAGAATGAACGGCTGGTTGTTCTTTGCATTAAAAGCCGGTGGATTCCTGCACTGGGGTTACAACTACTGGTATAAGTCTCAAACTCAGGAAATGAAAGATCCATTCGTTGATCAGGCAAACGGCTGGTGGCCGGGTGGAGGTTTCGGAGACACAACTATGGTCTATCCAGGCTTGGATGGCCCGCTGGACTCAATCCGCTGGGAAGTCTTCTCAGACTCTCTGCAGGACTATGCTCTGCTGCAGGCCGGAGGCATCACCCCAGGACACAAACTGCTGAATGCCATCAACGACTACGAAAACTTCCCCAGATACGAAGGCTGGGTCTACGAGACCAGAGAAAAGATTCTGAGAGGGGAAGGGTAAGGGAAGAAGTCAGAAGACAGAAGTCAGAATACTTAAACGATAGCTTTATATTGTAAATTCGAATGAATGAGTAATCTCGATATCCAGCGTGTGATACGATCCAAGATATCGAATAACCGCGCATTTTCTTCTGACTCCTGACTTCTGACTTCTGCCTTCTGGATTCTGAAAAGGAGTAACGCTTTTGATTATCGACGCTCACAATCATCCGGACTGGCATATGCATGGACTGAATAAATACCTTAAAAATATGGACCAATATGGGATAGATATCACCTGGCTGCTCTCATGGGAGTGTCCGGATGACGAATGGGACAATTCTTACAGCCATGTAATTCCCCCATTAGACCGCCTCAACGGACCATTACCATTCAGCCGCTGTGTAAATTATGCAGAGCGTGCTCCCGACAGGTTCGTGCTGGGATACGCTCCAGACCCAAGGAGACCATATGCAATAGATAAGCTATGGGCGGCTATAGACATTTATGACGTCAAGGTATGCGGTGAGTTGAAGCTGAGAATGCAGTTCGACAACCCGGATGCCCTGCGCCTGTACAAGTTCTGTGGGGAAAAAGGGTTACCGATTACCATCCACATAGACAATGAGTTCGAAGCATCCGCCAGCTCTGTCCGACCATCTTACTGGTATGGAGGAGGCATTGCTGCTCTGGAAAGGTCTCTGCAGGCTTGCCCGAATACAATAATCCTTGGACACGGCCCAAGTTACTGGGCATACATATCTGATGACGGTAAAGGCGACACTGAACCTTATCCATCGGGTCCAATAGTAGGAGAAGGCAAGCTTGTAAAGATGATGAGGGCTTATCCAAATCTATATTGTGATATGTCCGCAGGTTCAGGATGCACCGCTTTGAGCAGAGATAAAGAGTTTACCAAAGCATTTCTAATCGAGTTCCAGGATAGAGTTCTGTACGCCAGAGACTATTTCGACAACATCCACCAGGAAATGTTAAACTCACTGGAACTGCCGTCAGACGTACTGGCTAAAATCTACTACCAAAACGCATTAAAACTAGTCCCAATAAATAATTAAATAAATGAATAAATAAACCCATTGTCCTTGGAGAATGGCACAACCCAATTCCCCCTTGGAGAAGGGGGAATTGGGGATTGATTCCCTTCCAAATACCCCTTCACAAGATGAATGTGGAAGTGCAATAAGAATTCCGAGGTTAGTCTCTAACCTCCAACAAGCTAACTTTAAAACTCGGAGGGTACAATGTCTAGTGATATCAGAGTTGCAGTAGTCGGGCTGGATACCAGCCACAGTATTGAGTTCACACGGCGCATGCAGGCCCCGGATTGCCCGGAAGACCAGAAGGTCTCAGGCCTCAAGGCAGTCACGTGCTTGCGGTTTGAAACACCTTTCCAGGACAAAGTCGGCCTGGATGCAAGACAGAAACAGATGGAAGAATGGGGAGTTAAGGTCAGCGAAAGCTTTGAAGAAACCGTTGCTGACTGCGATGCTATAATGCTGGAAATCAACGACCCTGCCTATCATGTCGAATACTTCACAAAATGTGCTGCCCTTGGGAAACCGATATTCCTCGACAAGCCAATTGCACCTAACCTAAAAGATGCAAAGGTCATTATGGACCTGATCAAAGCAAACAATGCTAAGGTGTTCTCATCCTCTTCTCTAAGGTTCTCTGCACAGCTCAAAGCAGCCTCCGGTCAGGTAAGTGTACCCAGAAGCTCCATGGTCTATGGCCCCCTGGGAATAGCTCCGGCAGGAAGCTCGGTAGTCTGGTATGGAGTCCACAGCTTCGAGATGCTGGTCAGATGTATGGGAGTTGGAGCAACAAAGCTTACAGCTGTCAGCACTGATTCCGGAGTCATCTCCGTTGTCGAGTATGAAGATGGGCGGACAGGAATAGTTGACCTGACAAAAGACGCATGGGCATACGGCGGAATCCTGCGTGATCAGAACGCGGTTGTTCCATTCGCAGTCGAGATATCCAACATCTACACAGAAGAGCTGACGGAAATAGCAGCCTTCTTCGCAGGTGGACCATCTCCCGTTTGTCTTAAGGAAACCCTGGAAGTAACCGCTCTTCTGGACGCCACCGAAGCCTCAATAGCTACAGGCGCCAGTCAGACAATCGGATAGATCTTTTACTCTTGCCGCTTCGGACATAAAATAGGACTGCAGTATCTCAATCGAGAATAACTGCAGTCCTTTTATTTACATAATGCAGGCACCTATTGTTTACTTCACGGCGAAATCTGAGCAGCATCCAAAGTCACGGTAATACTCCGGTTCATCTTCATAAGCAGGCACTTGTTCATAATTCAACACCAGTTCACGTAGATACGCAATCCCCCATCTGTCCATCATTTGATGCAGGTTTTCGTTTGGCTGATGGTTTTTGGCAGCCGATGTCCAGAACTGCTTGAGCATTGAAGGAACAGCCCTGGCAGGTATCCTTGTGATCGGTTGTGCAAGCGCGGAATTACCCTCACAGAGATGTCCTCCTGCCACTATGTTATAGAATGGAACCAGCCTCCCGTTCATTCGCACCGCACTGCCGTAAAGACCAAAGGATGCAATCGGGTGATGACCACAGGAGTTCAGGCAGCCGCTGATCTGAACAGTTGCCTCGAAAGGAAGTGATATATCCTGTAGCTCAGCCTCTATCGCTTCCGCTAGTCCCCTTGAATTACAAAGCCCAAGCTGACATATAGTTGCTCCGACACATGCAACACACTGCACCGATTTCGAATGCATGAACCTTTCATCTATTTCCTTGACTGCTGCCGTAGCTTCATCAATCATAGATGATGAGACACGCAACTGCAGGTTCTCCTGCTGGGTTGTCCTGATTACTCCATCTCCCAGGTTATACGCAATGTCAGCCAGTAATTGCAAATGATCAGCTGGTATATCACCGAGTGGTAGATGGACCGGAATAGCGGAGACATTGGTCTTTCTCTCTGTGATTGAAATCTTTGGTGCATGTAAATCTTCGCATCGGACTGACTCCAGCTCTTCCTGATATAACCGGCGAAACTCCTCTTCACCAAGCCGTGCAACCACATACCGGAGCCTTGCCTTGCTGCGGTTGGTGCGGTCTCCATGCTGATCAAACACGCGCTTCATCGCCTCTGCAATCTCAAATATTGCAGTATCGGGCACGAACTCTTCTATCTTGATACCAAGTGCTGAATGAGCTCCCATTCCCCCACCCGCATACACAGAAAACCCACGGACACCGTCACGCTTGTGTGCAAAGAACCCTAAATCCGTTATCGAAGCCAGCGCGCAGTCCTTACTACACCCCGAAAAGGCGACTTTGAACTTGCGAGGAAGACTAAAGCTACTGCGTTCCCGGATAAGATACTCAGTTAGAGCAAGGGCATATGGAGTTACATCGAATGCTTCATCTGCATCTACTCCCGCAAACGGGCAGACTGCGACGTTGCGGACAGTATTACCTCCACCACCACGGGTTGAGAGGCCAGCCTCAAGCAATCGCTCAAGAATCGCCGGTGTATCATCTATCTTGACACCGTGTATCTGCAAGTCCTGGCGGGTAGTGACATGGACTATACCATTGCCGTATGTTTTAGAAAGATCAGCAATCAGGTTCGCGTGTTCTGACAGAAACACTCCGGCAGCTCCCCGCACACGGACCATATAGGTGCCGCTAACCCTCTGCTCATAAATCCCCATAGGCACGCGAATACTCTTGAAATCCGCAGCAGATAACTCACCGGACAGAAATCTCTCCACTTCTCCCCGAAATGCTTTCGTATCTTCCACAACGGTTTCAGACAATCTATAAGTCAGTTCAGTCAACACAATCCTCCAACAACACTTCACAATGCAAACAGTCCTACTTAATGATAGCCCTCAGCACAACCCTATGCAACCGGTGTAGGGCAAACGCTTCTTATTCTGTCTACAGATCACCTTTCCCTACAGGACGGTTGTGACATAGTCTGGTTTATATGTGTCTGATGCATTTTCCAGTTCTCTTTTCTGAAAAATCTGCGTAAATCTGCGAAATCTGCGGATAAATATTTTTGGTGTATCCACACTATGCAACCGGTGCCGTTCTATTGCCTATTCCTCACTCGATACTCTACAATAGACAAAACACGACATAGTCTTAAATCCAGCATTCTTATTCCGCAATGGAGATTGATATATCATGAGCAACATACTTAACGAGATATGCGATAAAGCTAAAACTCTGGGGGCTTCGTTTGCTGACGCCCGGAGTTTCGATTCCGAATACACCTCAGTCCTGCGCCAGGACTTCCGGGCTGACAAGCTCAATTCAGGCATGTCCAGCGGTATCGGTATAAGGGTAATAGTAGATAAGGCATGGGGGTTTGCATCTGCATCCAACCCCGATAGAGAGATGGCTTTTGAAGCCCTGGAGACAGCCATAGCAATGGCCAAAGCCAGCAGCGCTAAGGCTGATGAAGCTATGGTTGCTGAGTGTGAACCCATATGCGAATCCATCCAGGCAAGTTTTGAAATAGACCCAAGGTCAGTTCCTGTAGAACGCAAAATGGCTGCTCTGGAAGGTTATGAACAGGCAGGCGCAGCTATATTGGGGAGTAAGCTGGTAAACTCAGTTGTCAGTTATTCCGATCGGGCAAGTGTGGAGCATGTCTGCAACACATTCGGGGTCGATGTCAGCCAGGAGAGCGTCAGGACAATCCTGAGCTGCATGTTTGTAGCAAGAGACGGTTCAATTCTCCAGAAAGGCCGCTCCCGCGCGGGAAGTCCCGGTGGGTTTGAGCTTGTTGAATCAACCGGCGCAGAAGGCTTTTCAATCAAAGCTGCAAAGCTGGCCAATTCTCTGCTGACTGCTTCACTTCCTCCTGCAGGCAAGTTCCCGGTTGTGTTCCACCCATCAATCACAGGTCTCTTGACCCACGAAGCCATAGGCCACAATGCAGAGGCCGACCACGTAATAAGCGGAGGTTCGATCATTGCAGGCAAACTTGGAGAAAAGATCGCATCAGAACTAGTCACAATCATCGATGATGCCACAATCCCCAACAAATGGGGTTCATACCGCTTCGACTCCGAAGGCACCCCCAGCCAGCGCAGAGTCATAATTGAAAACGGAGTCCTGAAGGAATATATGCACTCCCTTGAAACTGCTGCCAAACTGGGATTCCGGCCAAACGGTTCAGCCAGAGCCCAGGACTACCAGTGCAGACCAATCATCCGCATGAGCAACACATTCATCTCACCTGGTAAATCCAGCTTCGAAGACCTTATAAAGGACATCGACCTGGGAGTCTACCTGTGCGGTGGTGAATACGGATACGTCTTCTGCGAGCGCGGACAATACACCTGCCACGCCGGAGAAGCCTATATGATCCGCAACGGCCAGGTAGCCGAACACCTCAGGGATGTCTCCGTAGCCGGTCTGACCCTGGAAACCCTGATGAACATAGACGCAGTAGGCAGCGATTTCGAAATGAAAATGCCCGGAATGTGCGGCAAAGACGGCCAGGGAATGCACGTAGACAACGGCGGCCCCCACGTGCGAGTAAAAGAACTAGTCGTCGGCGGAAGAGTGTAGGGACAGGCTTTAGGCTTTTGGATTTAGACTTTGGATTATTTAATTGTGGTGCAGGCTTCCAGCCTGCAAACCGCTCGGGTGCAATTACAAATTGCACCCGAAACAGAATCGAAAGACAAAATAACGGTTATCCAATCCCCTTCACACTATGATCCACTCCAATCCTGATCTCAATACTTTGCCCAGGTTGTATCTCTACTTTTGGCCACTTTATGAAAGCATTCCAGCCTAGGGGTTTCTTTGCTTCCTTGGTAGATTCAGCAAAGATTGACACGTTGGCCGAATATGGTGTGGAGTTAGTCAGTTTCAGAGTGATGCCTTGCTTGTCGCGGTCAATTATCTGGGCCTCTATATGATCCAACACCAACAATTCAGCTGTATCGGTGCGGACATAGATTCCGGGGTTGTGTAGACAGGTCAGGGCTGCAAGGGTCTCCCAGGCCATGTTGGAATCACCTGGGGATACCATTCCTATGTTGCCTTTCCCTTCCCAATCGCTGGTATTGACCCTCTCGGAGACTGCGCCAATTGCTCCGCTCGGGATAACAGGATTGGTTGGGGTGTTCACATACTGGACCATATTGTGGACTGTGTCTTTGTACATATCCGCATATCGCTTGTTACCGGTCGCCCGGTAGAGTTTCAACAAAAAATCACCCGAGACAACATACATACCAGGTGCACTGTGAGCATTCTGGCAGCTGGCAAATACGCTCCCAATCGAGTTAGCGTGCACTCTTCCCATATCGCTTGCTGCCGGGAACTTAAACTCGTAAGATACCATCCACGTAGACAACAGATAAGCTGCATCCTGCGCTCTTTTCAACCATTCCCGCTTTCCTGTCATCTCATATAAGACCACATAAGCTTCCACCAGATCATATGCAGATTCCGAGTCCGGGGCCTGGAGGATCTCAGCTGGTCCACCTGTCGTGTAACCCTGGCACAGATCGCGTTTGTAGTAATACTTCCCAGCCGCTTCGGCAATCTTCAAATATTCTGGATTCTTGAAATATTCCGATGCCAGTGCAAGCGCACTGATATTGACAACCCCTGCAGAAGAACCCCAGATATCAAGCTTGCCGGTCTCTACATCCACAAACTGACCGAACTCGCCGTTGTCTTTCCAAAGCTTAACCAGTCCATCCGCTATACCGCGTAACAGAACGTCCCACTCTGGTTTGATCATGTCCAAATGACCGCGGAGTTTCATCAGCTCTATCTGCGAGATCATTGAATACAGGGTTTCACCGCTGCGTCGTACCATCGATATAGACCGTCTCTGCGTGATCTGCCCAAAATGATCACCAAACAATTCACCGTCCATAAACATCGCATAAATAAGCCCTGATTTACTGGACATTTGGGTCAGTGCATCGAACGTCTTTGAGACTCTCCGCAGACGTTCAGGTGTCTCCATATCCACTTGAGGCTGCGAGTAGACCGGCAGCCCACCCCATCCCGCCTGGATATTGTTGTATGGACTGCCGCTGTAGGGCCCGTTGCAGATATAAGAAAACTTCTTACCCTCAAACCACTTATACGCATCGTGGTGTTTGAGTATGGTATCGGCAATATAACTGAACGGCACAAAATTGCGATAATGGCTCGGACCGGTGAGTGCCTTGCGAACATCAAAGACTTTGCCAAGGAACGCAGGCACGTCAGCAGCCTGAAAATCATAGACTCTCAGGCGCAGACTGACTTCATCTCCAGCCTTCAGGTCAGCACCGACATCACCGCTGTCCGCATGTCCGCACATCACATACCGCTGCTCGCGGACTCCAGGTGCACTGATTACAAAACTGGCACGTTTGCTCGTTGGGTCCTCTTCGATGAACATCCCGGAAGTTCCGAGGCGGGTATCCGGCATCGTTAGTATAATCCAGCCGCGCTTCTTGTGCGGGTCGAAAAATCCCATCATAGGAGTAGCAGTATTACTTGTCAGCATCTCTATCTTCGATGGTGTTCTGTCCCAGTTCAAGTGAGGAATATTGGTAGTAGTAATAGGCATATTCGACGTGCGCAGCGCAGGATCATCGATATATGGAGGATAGCCAATAGGCAAAATGTGAAACCGGTTGCCATTATAGACAGCAGCAGGCGCCAAAACATAGTTGTCCGTCGACCAGTCCACCCGATTGAACACAACAGCAACCCCGGATGACTTCGCCTCTCCCTCAACAATCTTAAAAGTCAGGCTCAGATCAAATGCTCCTGGTTGGCCCTTTACAGAAGTTCGCGATGTCCTGCAGACCCAGCGGCTGCTGTCAGCTTGGAGTGTTCCATTAACAAACTCCCGACCAGCGACCAACTGCGAACCATCATAAAAGCACCCAAGAGTAAGCATACCATTCTGACCTTTGTTTGAGAGCCAAGTTGATTTAACCTGACCGTATGAAGCAAGTGCCGAAAAGCAAAGTAGAAATATTGCGATAAAAATCCGCATTTGTATATTTTCCCCAGTTCAAAATTTATGCGGCTAACCCAGTCATTGGATCAACCGCATGTATTACCTATAGTCTTATATTGCCGCTCTTTATGCAAGTTTTAAGCAGACTGCAGGGCAAACGCATCTTATTCTATCTACAAATCACTTTATAATACTGAACGAATCGACCACATATTCTGAATTTTGCATGTTTTGCACATTTTACATTTCTCTTTCCCGAAAAATCTGCGTAAATCTGCGAAATCTGCGGATATTTTTTTATGCGTTCGCCCTGACAAACTACTACATAGATTCAACTCTCATTGTAACTGCTGATCTCGGGTTCAATAGAACCTTTATCGGGGAATCCGCACACTCAACTCTCGTTTTGCCGGTCTTAATATCCGTCAGCTTCAGCATACTGGAGTTCAACCCAAGCTTTGTTGCATTCAACTGAATAGCTATCCGCGCAGGTATTTTTAGTCTGTAAGCAGCCACACTGACTATAGCACCTTTTGGGATTTTCCAGGAATAGACCCCTGCCTGGTCCGGACTATCACACGATGCTCCGCTGGCTACTGAAACTGCTTTACGCATGAATGGGCATTTCGCTTGCAGCTCGTGGTTTATCATAGTCATTGCAGCGGGATAGAAGGCAAAGTTCCAGATTATCTCCCCCTGCGTTTTTGGAGTCAGATAGTCGCGCGCCTTTGCCACGTCATATGCTCGAAGTAGTTTTACAGCGCCAAGAAATGGATCATACATCCGGGCTTCCGAACAGTATCCTCCAATAGTCAACCAGTGTCGGCCATCCCGTGCTATTGAATCGACCGGTTCCTCCATAAGTCTGTACCACATCTGGTTGAACACATCAGAAAGACCTTTGTAGACATTGTCCACATACCATGGACCATATATTCCACCACCAACTGCAGGAGCGGAGTACCAGACATCCCCCACATAGTCCTTGTTCCAGCCTGATTCAGGCATCCATTGGGTAGTCAGGTGAATAGGCGTCAGGAAATCATATCCCCACTCATTCTTGACCGGTAAATAATCAAAATGCCGTAGCGCACCAAACTTCATTGAAGATATCCTGCCTGCCAGATTCTTCCACTGAGTATCCAGGCCAGCCATTTCAGCCAATCGAGGCAGTACCATCGCCAGGTCCTCTTCATATCCATCTCCACTGCCTGCCGCTGCTGTTCCACCTGCATAGACTCGCCAAATGTCTCCATTCCAGTCCTGACTGCACCACTGGAACTTAATCAATTCTTCCAGGTGGCTGCGCGTATTGGACTTCTTTAAATAGCCAGGATCGATGTATCTCCCGTATAGAAGTAAGGTATACAGCAGATGCGCATGCCCCAGATTCTGGTCGACAAAACTCCCCATCTCTGTATATACATTCCAGCGTGTGGAATAGACAAAAGGTTCATAGGCAGTTCCCTGTTTCCAGGCAACTGCCTCAGCGCCGCCTTCATATGTCTTCTGGAAGCCGACTGTATCGGCTACAACAACTTCCTGCTCTCCCATCATTCTGGCTAAGGATTTTTTCACCATTTTGGATATTTTAATCTGGGTCTGAGGCGCTCCTGCAAGTCCCTTGTACGAAACCATCAGTCCAAGAGTCATCCGCGCAAGACTATAGTGGTCCATGCGTTCATAACCTTTGAATGTTCCGTCCGGATTCTGCTGGGTTGCGATATAATCTATACACTCAACTGCCCTCTTCAACCAGTCTCCGGTCAATGGAGAATAGTCCGGTGTCAGAGTGCTCCAAGACAAATCAGGAAGCGGAAGCTCAAGGCTCACTCTGTCTGATTTAGCGATCACGTATGGACGTTCTCCATAAGCAGTATGCATATAGCCGATCTTACTTCGCAAGCTCTTATCGACATTCGAGCCCACGCACCACGGAAGAGCTACAAACTGGCCATCATCTTTCATATTCCAGTCGTTGGAAAGAAACTTATAACTCCGCTTCAATACCATCTTCTGAGTGTTTCCGACTCTGCCTGTATCAACAATGCAGCCATCCATACCCGGTTCAGCTAGAGCAGCTTTGGCCAGTTTTGCTGAAAGAACTCTCACTTTTGCCGTGGTATCAGGGGTAGCACCAGCATCGACTACAGCCACAGCAAACATGGGTATCTCGTATTTCTCTCCATTGCGCACGGTAACTTTTCCAAAGACCACATCAGGCGAAGTGAATCCACTCATCGATTTACGGTTGGATGCATAAACAATCACCGGACCGTCCAAAGACCGCCAAGCCGCATAATTTAGTCCATTTCCAATTACACTGGCATTGCCATAGGTGTGCTTCACTTGATACTCACAAACAACCTGCAAATCTGATGTTGCATAGAACACACCCCGTATCCTCAGAATCGGATCTCCAGGGAATACTTTTATCCACCAAACCAATCTGCCGACCGGAGTCACAGTCTCATATGTAGGCTGCACACCGAACATACTAGTCACCGATCCCAGTCTGCGGGTGGTCATTCCGGTCAGTTCGCTGCCGTCCGCAAGTCTAAGAATCGGACGAATGCTGACTCCATGGTCATCGATAATGATCTTGCGTCCCACATAGGTCTTGTTATCACGTTCGAGTTCCGCAATCTGGGGCTGACAGAACACTTCCTCTGGCCCCCAGGCAACTCTCCATATGTAATTAGTGAAATACCGGGTAGCTTTTCCCGGATCCACTTCCAGAACGTTGGGTCTCCACACCGGGTGAGGGTCGATACTTTCAAATACCTTACGTTTGCCGAATGTCGTATAAGTCCCCATTTTAGCCTTGATTCTCACATCAACAGACTGTCCATGGGCAATATCGTCGCCATCCAGCACAGAAATATTAAGGTGATGCAGCCCCTCAAAAAGAGTGAAGTAGGTTCCCTGCCAAATACTCTCGGTTTCTGAGGTTTTTTGGATAAACTCAAGTGGACCAACAGGCACCTGCATCGATCTTTTAGACGCAGGATTGGTGAGTCCTGGAACTATTGCTGAAGCTTCACAGTAGACTGCAGCAATATCATTTACTCCGGCATCACTCTTGATCTTAACTATAAGCTTCCGCGCTCCGCATGTGTTCTCTGAGAGTTGTATACTCTCTATCTCGATGTGACGATTAACTCCGGCTGCATTATCGCTCTTAAATACTTCAGCCTGCAGGTTGTCGAAAGTTGCGGATGGGTGATTAGTCTGCAATCCAGCCTTGCCTGAGTCTGGGATTTCACCAGGTTGAAACGTGTGCTCAACAACCAGTTTACCGGCAATATAACCTCTAAAAGTGTTACCAATAATCTCCGCTGCCAGGCTTTCGGGGAGATGGATTGGTCCGGCATCTACGCTTGCAATCTTCCTGTAGACTCCATCAGAAAACACCAGCAGCACTGCAAGATTTCCATATCTGCCAAACTGAACACAGTTGCCAGTTCCGGAGCCCTTTGAACGCAGTATGATATTAGCTACATCACTACCCTTTACCAAACGAACGGATACACGATAGTCCTGCCATTTGCTCTTGCCAAATAAGGCTACTCCACCGGCAGATGTAAAAGTCCGCTCATGGTCTCCTCCCTGCTCCCATGCATTCATCACCCATGTTCCGTTTGCAGCAGTCCACTTTCCGATTATCGGGTGAAAGCCCAGGTTCTCTCCGGTAATAATATCAGCGCATGCCGACATCCCCAGCAACAGGATGGTAATGATAGTGAAAACCAATAATCTATCTAACTTCATTGGTAGTTTCCTCAACGTGTTTCAGTTCATTCAGATCAATACGATATAAGGCCGCAACCAGTATATCTATCGCATTCAAAACATCAAGACTCATCTGTTCATGGCACAGCACTTTACCTAGATCACTGACAATATCGTGCACAACATCTATCCGTCCGCAAGCTATCTCCTGTTTTGCAAAGTCCTCCAGAGCTGCCAGTTCAGAAAGCACAGGCAAAAAATCAGCTCTGCGTTTTCGGGCAAATGTTGGATTGGTAAAATCTATCTTCGGTATTGGGAAATGGTCAAGGTCGATTTTTTTAATCTGGGGAATTGTGTCACGGTTGGTCAGCATCCGCATCCGACAATAGAACTCAGCACATAATGAGTTGAGCACTGCCAAAATATAATAAAGGCTGTATCCTCCAGTTGCTTCCCATATCTGGTAAACTGACTGCTCAGGCCAGACCGGTTGATAGCTCAGTGCAACAACGATTTTAAGTCCAGTCTTCCGGACAAATAATTTAGGCGAAGCATCCAGAACTTCCCGGCGATATGTTCCCCCAATTATTCCAGCTGCCGGATCGAAATACGCACAATCGTCCAATCGGTAAGGTAACACATTTCGGCCTCGAATAACCTCTATCTGGGAGTCTGATATTCTCCCGGGTGTAACCGCACCGGCAGCAGCTATAAATCCGGTTGCCGACCTCGCAACCTCCGGACACAATGCAACAGAATGGGATGCCATCTTGTGCAGAAGAATTTGTTCCTCATCATTGCCTGGATAGTGAATAGCACAACCTGGAGTGTTAAGACAATCTAATTTTGCCACTTGAATATGTGATTCCGGTTGTCCCCAATATGAAAGACTCACATTTGATCCACCCTCACCCTTAACCAGCAGATAGATCATAGCATCAGCAGCTACACCATCAAACGGTACCCGGAATACAACCTCCCGCAGGTCGTTATCCCTTAACATCATAGATCGCAATTCAGCGAATTGCGTATTAGCTGCCAGTCTATCCGGAACAATATAGCAGTTCACACCACCCGGCTTCAAGCTATCAATAGCCATCCTGACAAACGACTCCATCAGATTGGGACGGTAAGTATCCCCTCCAAACTTCTCCCGCACTTTATTGATATAATCTTTATCCCGAGTCCCGGATTTGTGTTTGCCTTTCAAAGATATCCAAGGCGGATTGCCCAGCACAATATCATACTTACTCGATTTCTGAGCCAGGCTGTCCCCTACTCTTATATTATTTATAAGCGGCTGGGACACCATTCCAGGCCTGCTGAGCAGTGTTCCGGCTATACGCACAGCAATCCGGTCTACATCGTATCCGTAGAGACAGTGTTCAGCAATATATTGCCTCTCTATACCCAATTTTTCCGAAAGCTGTACGGCTGTTTCCAACAAAAAAGCTCCACATCCAACCGCCGGGTCAAGTATCCGGATATCATCTGGAGAGATATGAGTGGTATTTTCACAGAGGGTTTCTATACAGCGTTCAACCACAAATCTAACAACATCGGGAGGAGTGTAAAAACTTCCGGTGGCTTTACGTGAATGGGAACGTGAGGATTGCTCTGGTTTGAGACTGAGCAGATATTCATACAGATCGGGCAAGTCATCACATGTATCAACAAAGCCAGGAATAGACTTAATCTGCGAAGCAAGTGGTCGGTTTAGTTCTGGCTCTACATCCAGCGCAGCATCTACTACTAAACTGATAGCTCCCCGTATATCATCTACATTGGAACCAACCAGGCTGTCAACGGCAAGTTTCAGAGCCTCTTGGAGAGCTTTCTTGCCGTAGACATCAATCACCCTTTGGTCTCCGACTCATAATAGACCCAGCGCGGCGCCAGTTTCAGTTGAGCAATGGTGAAGACCATGATAATAGCAAATAGAATCCAGGCTGTCGCAGATGCATACCCCATGCTGAAGTATTTAAACGCCTTGTTGAACAGATACATAACCGGTACAATTGTTGCGTCACTGGCTTCTCCTCCACCGACTATATACACCGTATCAAAAGTCTGTATAACTCCAATTGTCCCCATAATGAAGTTGAAGAATATGTATGGGCTGAGCATTGGTAGTGTAATGCTCTTGAACTTACGCCACGCTGAAGCGCCATCAATTTCGGCTGCTTCGTAGAACACTCTTGGAATACCCTTAAGACCTGCCAGCCAGACAATCATACCTCCGCCAGCGCCCCAGAGTCCCATAAGTACCAGCGCTGATTTGGTGCCAAGGTACGTTGCAGGTTGCGAGAGGAATGTGGGAAGTGCAAGCCCAAGGTGTCCAAGCGTATGCGTCCACAGCCATGTAGATACACCGAAGAACTCCCCGGATTGACTGAGCCAACCGGGTGAAGTCCATCCAAACCAATGAGTCAGGGTCAGTCTCCATATGGCATTCACAATACCGAACTCCGGGTTCAACACCCATGTCCAGAGCAATGTGGAGGCTACAACCGGAACAATTGATGGGAGATAATAAATAGTGCGATACCAGGACATCCCCTTGACATCGTTATTGAGGAGCAATGCGATAGATAGGCCCGTGATTATTCCCAGAGGTAGACCAATTAGTGCCAGAAAGCCAGTGTTGTACAAAGCTTTTGAAAATATATCCCAGTCATAGGTGAACAGCCCGACATAGTTTGAGACCCCCACCCACCTGGCATCATGCAACACATCGTAGTCTGAAAAACTAAACACGATCGAGGCTATTATCGGGCCCGCAGTAAAGACAATAAACCCGAATATCCATGGACTGGCAAACAGTATGCCTGCTCTGGCTTCACCTTTACGAGCTGACCCTATTGAAGCGGTTTTTCGTATGAATAAAATAATTGCAACAGCCATAGCAAGGAGTGCACCAACAATTACGACCCAAAACACCCACAATGGCACAACTTTGAACTTCTCCCGTGCAAACACTGCATTTAGTGACCTCTGCACGGCTTGCCTTCCCATATCAGTTGCCTGCTGAGGGCTCTGATGGGTCTCACGGAACCTGACAGCTCTATCATATGCCTTGGCATGCTCATCCCAGAGCAACTGCCCCACAAAAGTCACCGGTCTGAACCTGGAATAAGGCATCATAGAGACGGCAAACTGAAGTGTCTTGCGGAACTTCGGAACTTCGGGCGCGCACTTCGAGAACACCAGGTCATTTACCTTCATATTTGAGTGCATTCCCGGAGTAAAGGGAGCATCCAGAGACAGATTGTGTTCCCGTTGGGCACGTGCAGCTATAAGATTGGACTCAGGACTGGTCATCCACCTGATGTATTTCCAAGCCATTTCCTTATGCCTGGAGCCGACAGGAATTGCCCAGCTGAACCCCCCGGACCAGGTCACATATGTAGGCTTGCCGGTGAACACACTGTTACCTTTGGCTGCACTCCGGTCCTTATCCCATTCACTTTTAGGCAGGGCCATAGGCCAACCATCCGGTCCGTATTTAACATTAAGTACACTCTTGCTGACCCGTTCGGAAGGCACAGGAGCAGGAGCAACGCCAAAATCCATCCCGGGGTTATATCTGGCAATAAGACTGGCAGCCTGGTCGCCATCTATTTTCATAGCAACCTGGCCTATAAGGAATGCATCCATCGCATTGCCCTGGAACCCGGATCGGAACCTTGTCACTACAGGAGCTCCTCCGGCATCCTCATATAGCTGAACACAATACTTGAGCGATTCTACGCTGCGGGGATTGTTGAGGGTGCATATGCGACCAGTTGGATCCATAAACTCCCCTTCATTCTGCCAGGAGTACAAATAGAACCAGCTGTTGCCATATTCGGGGATAAAACCTATCCTGGTTATGTGTCCGGATGAGTCTTTGACTGTAAGTTTGCGGGTGTATTCCCTGAGTTCTTCCCAGGTACGGGGAGGACGGTTGGGATCAAGTCCGGCTTTACGAAACATTGTTTTGTTGTAAAAAAGAATTCGGGCATCTGTACTGTTTGGAATCGCATAGATCCCACCCTTGTAGATAGCTTCTTTCCAACAGGGTTCGTAATAGTCTTCCTGTCGGACACCATCCGGCAAATTACGGTCTCGTTTTATGAGTGAAGTAAGGTCAGTGAATGCTCCCCTGGATGCCCAGTCGCCGATGGTGAATCTGTCCTGATTGACCAGATCCGGGGGAACTTTACCGACTATTGCAGTCATCAGTTTCTGTGGGTTCATGTTCCCAACACCCATTGAGAGCAAACTGACTTTCACACCAGGATTCCGACGCTCAAATTCCTTTGCCTGAGCCAGAACACCAGCCTGCTGCTCGGTCGCCATAACTCCCCAAACAGACAGCTTTATTGTCTCAGCCGCAAAACCAGCGGTAACTGTCATTCTGAGGAGCAGACCTATCAAGAATATCGCAAGTAATAATCGGCGCAAATCTGACCATCCAACTGTGAGTGTTATCAAATGATATTCCGCTGGAGTCAACGTGTCAAGGGGAAGAGAGACATTGTACTAAAGACATCAGTCCACCCGTTCATCCTAAGTGCAGTCCTGGCTCTGGTGCAATTAGCAATTGCACCAGAGCCAGAATCGGTCACCACACCCCGTTCGTCCTGAGCCTGTCGAAGGACGCGCATTAACACAAACCATTCTGATATGCAAGCTTATCCAAGCCCTGCTCTATTAAATCCCTTATTTTTTCCGTGTATTCCGTGGTTAAATATCCCAGAATAGACTGGATAATCACCCTCGCCCCATTCTCTCAGCTAAAATTACTGCAGCCCAATCATCACAGTGAGTAGATGGAAGGCGAAGGGATTTTGGGATTAAGCGCATATACCAGGGAGCAGGTGTCTCTGACAGATAACGGTATCTGGCTTCAATCGTGGTATTTCGTTCGTCAACTATGCGGATATCCTGCAAACCTGCATTGGCTGCAGATTTAGCAGCAAGTTTAGATGAAGTTCCGGAGCCGATTGCAGTTATATCCGGATGATATAGTTCGGCAAGCGATAGCAGCCTTGGTTCCAATTCAACTGCTGTGACAATCTCCCTAACCAGTATCTCCTCCTGGTCATCAGGACCAAACGTGATTACAGCCAGGCCGTGGTTGGTGCTGCCGGGATCAATTGCCAGAACTACAAGGCTCACAGCCTGCGAACATCCACTCTCATATTATCCATGTTGAGTGGTCCTTCTGCTCTGATATCGCGTCCGGCATAAACAGTAATCGAAACTGATGAATTAAGAGTTTTGACCTTGTCTGCTGTACCCATAAGCGCTTCTACCTGTCCCAATGGGTTAGGTTCGCTTCCGGTTCGGGATGAAGCGCCAGATACCGGTACAATTCCTGCCTGCAGTCCGGTCCTGCCCACAGCAGACTGAAGAAAAGCTATCAGGTCCATAAGTATACGACCCTCACTCTGTCTGCCGTCTATCCGACCGTCTGCTATTTTCTGATTCTCACGGAAAATGACATCATTGGGGTAGAGTTTGAGCTCTACAGGCACCTGTTCATCTTTGAGAGTATTTCGTGCGCACATTACCTGAACAAGAACCTGGTCATGCGGACTCGCTTTGAGTATAGTATCCGCTGCTTGTTTAATAAACAGGGTCTCGTTCCGCTCTAGATAATCAAGGCTATCACTAATTTTTCGACGGAACATAACTGAGACTGCCCGGGAATTTGCGCCTTTTGCAGCACCCATTTTCAAAGCCCGGTCGCTTGCAACCTGAAGTAGTGTTCTTAAGTCCGATCTAATTGCAACCGAAGACTGATTGGTATGCACTACCCCACGGGTGATCTCATCTCCCTGCCTCAAAATCAATATTCCTGAGCGTAGATCAATACTCGCTGAGGCAAACTGTTCGAATCTGCTCTTTGCAATAAGCAGCGCATTTCTTACATTATTCAGCTGTGCAATTGATTCCTGAAGCATAGCCTTGGTAACCTTGCTATTCTTCTTCAGATTTTCCAGTTCAGTCTTCCTAACTGCGATATCTGCTTCAAGCTTATGAACAGTCAGTTGAGCTTCATTGCGGGCTTGCAGAAATTTTGCTGCTTCTTTGCGTGCAATATCAGCATCCTTAATCCGCTGATCAGCTTCCAGGGTGAGAGCTTTGCCTTTATCAGTAAGCTCATTGTTCTGACGGTCCAGGTCTCTGTTTGTTCTTTTCAAAAAACTATTTTGCGAAAGTATAGCATCGCCTTCAATGAGGACTTTCCTGAACTGTTTGTTCGCTGATACCAGAGCCCCCAACGCTATAGCAGCAATCACCATACCAGTAATAACAGTAAAAAGAATCGCTGTATAACGGGGCCTCATATGGAACAGAGTCAATCGTTTCTTGCCCATCTTCCTGCCAAGTAAGTCGCCAAAATACGCAACAAACCCGGAAAGCAAGATAAGCACAACGACAAACAGAATAGAGTATCTCATCAATTACCTCGAACGCATACCTGTATCATATAATAGCCCTCGCAACCCAACACACCAAAGAGAAAACCGCTCATCTAATTCCCCCTCAGGTCTGCACTCGCCTATTTCCCACTTGTAGAACGGTACAATCCAATTCCCCCTTGGAGAAGGGGGGCAGGGGGATTGATTCCCTTCCTGAAGTCTGAAGCCTATCTCTCTATTTCGCCGACCGCCGCATAAGGAATATCGCCGCCACGATACCCAGCGCGTTGCCTGCAAAAGCTCCTGCAAATGGTGAAAGAGTGCCATTTGTCGCCACATTGCACCCATAGTTCCAGGCAATATAATACAGCAGGATCAACAGGACACTCAACCCTAGACCAACGGACGACGACCCTCTCTGGGGTTTAATCCCAAGAGGAGCAGCGATCATTGCAAAGATCAATGAAGAGAGCGGCAGCGCGATTCGATTCCAACGGTCAACTTCCAACTTGCGAATATCTTTTACCGGTCTGTCAGGATTCTTCTTCAGATATTTCAGCCATTGCGAAAGCTGAGCAAAACTCAATTGATCAGTATACTGGGTCTGTGCAAATTCCTTATACAGAGATATCTCCTTGGGTGTTTTGGCCAGTTTGACTTCTCTGGTCTGGGATTCTTTGAAGAAACCTATTGCTGCACTATCCGAGCCCAGTGTTTGTGAAAAACCATCATGCAGTTTCCAGACAAACTTTTGTTTCTCATCAAGCAGACCTTTCCACTCAGCACTCTTGGCATATACTGCTGCGGAGGGTTTGTCGTCTTTAAATGTTATGATCGTAACATCCGTAACAATCCCGCGATCCACATCCAGTGCCCCAGCCACACGAATAAGAGAGCCTGTTTTATCATCATAGAGTGTGAATGGTTTATTAGAGGAGTCTTCACTTTTCAGTGCAACGGCTTTGAGTTGCTGTACTCGATGATAGGCAACCGGTCCGACAAATTCGTTAAACATAATGGAACATCCGCTCAGCACTATACCCATACCGATTATTGGAATAGAAATTCTGTATATACTAATTCCGCAGGCAAACATAGAAACTATTTCGCTGTCAGCGGAAAGCCTGCCTACACCAAGAAGTACTGCCAGTAGCGTGGCCATAGGGAGTGTGTATTTCAGGGTATCAGGAAGAACCAGAACGGCAATCTCCAGTGCAGTCATTACCGGCATGCCATTCATTATCCATTCGGTAATCTTCAGGATATATGTTCCTGCAAAAAATACCGATGTAAAAGCTGCAACTCCGAAAACCAATGGCGCTACAAGTTCACGGAGGACCATTTTATCTAGTAATTTCATATGGTCCTCACATCTCAAACCTGTCGCCAAGGTAGAACTTACGGGCGATTGGGTCATCGGGGAGATCATCGGACTTACCGGCAGTCTTAATCTCACCTTCACTCATAATATAAGCTCTGTCTGTAATTGCTAAAGTCTCACGGACATTGTGGTCAGTTATTACTATGCCGATACCTTTGTGCTTGAGGTGCCTGACAATGTCCTGAATGTCTCCAATAGCAATAGGGTCAACGCCTGTAAAGGGTTCATCCAGAAGAATAAAAGAGGGATTCGTAGCCAGGGCACGGGCAATCTCCACCCTTCGCCGTTCACCACCAGATAATATAAGACCTTTGCTCTTGCGGACATGGTTTAATCCAAACTCGCCAAGTAATTCTTCAAGCTTCTCATATCGCTGTTTCTTACCGACGCCATTGATCTCCTGCACCATCAGGATATTCTCTTCAACCGACAATTTCCGGAAAACGGAAGCTTCTTGAGCCAGATACCCAATTCCATTTCTTGCACGGATATACATTGGCATGTTTGTAATATCTTTACCGTCCAGAAGCACTTGACCGGAGTCCGGCCTTACCAGTCCGACCATCATATAGAAGCTTGTCGTCTTACCGGCTCCATTGGGGCCAAGTAGACCAACAGTCTCCCCGGTATTGAAAACAAGGCTTACATCTCTGACTACTCTGCGGCCTTTATATTGTTTCTCAAGGTTGTGGGCTTCGAGTCTCATTTGCCTTCCTGATTCTGCTGTTGTTTTGGGGTTATCTCGACTTTACTCATACCGGAGGTGCTCTCAATCCGGAATCTGAACGCAGATTCGCCATCCTTGCCCGGGTGCAGGTTAATAGTAGCCTTTTCACCAGTGGCAACCGCCGGAGCATCAAAGAGTGTCGGATTCTCATTGGTAATCTTCACATTACCGGTCAGAATTACCAACCCATCTTCACTGTTATACACAGCCTTATCCGCAGAGGCTGTCGATTTCGAAGGAACCCCGGGCACATCAGTTGATGTAAACACCATCTTAACTGGTCCCTGCATAACTGCAGTCTTGACTACCGAAAGCGTAGAACCAGCCTTCACTCCGGGAGTAACGCCAAGAGTGACTGTTACGCTCTTCGAGTCGGCAACAAGCTCTCCCTTTTGAACTGGATCTTTAGCCTCTAAATGCACACCACCGGAAGCAGTGATCTTAGATGTAGCGTATTCTATAACCGGAGCGGCTATCTTTACGTTCCCATCCTTCGAATTATAATCCGCAGCCAGAACCGCAGAACCAATCAAAACCAACGCCATCACAACAACAAAACAATGTATTCTCATCAATATCCCAACCAATCTATATAAAGTCTATCTTTCAATCATCCAATCGAAAACACTCCCCGCTTATTCCCCCTTGGAGAAGGGAGCCAGGGGGATTGATTCCCTTCACTTTACACTTCCAACTACCGACTGCCCCTAACCGCAATCTTACTCAATGTAGTATCAGTCTCAATCTCCGCCGCCGTTATTTGGCCGGTAGTAGAATTGACCTTGACACCACCACTTCCCACAATCTTTTTCTGCTTGGCATACCATGTGACTTTGTCAGCCACCATGGATGTCTCCCGTGTCATCGATTTCATTTTCACTCTACCGCTTGCAACAACCGTGCGCTTATCACCATCTACAACTGCCTTAGGCGCCTGCATCGTTGCAGTAAGTTTTCCGTCTTCATAAAGCTCAGCTGTGAAATCGACAAAAACACCTTGCTTTGTAATCTCATCACCCTTGAATTCACTGGATTTAGCCTTCATACGGGTCTGACCATTGTCCATCCAGTTGAGAGATACATACTTCTGAACAAAACCAATTTTCGGCATCGGTTCTTCAGAGGGTGCAGGATTCTTAACCGGCTGGGGCTTCTTAGCCTCTTCAGGTTTCCCGGATTTAGCTTTTTCCGTAACAATCGGAACCGTGGTTTCTACGGATGCAGGTTTCTCAACCGGACGATTTCGGGAGCAACCCGATGTCAACAACACGGACATCGATAAAACAATTGTAAAAATATCTCGATAATTTCTGAACATCAAATACCGCTCACAACATTCCTACTTATATTATAGTATACGACACAACAAATGACTTGTCCTTCCACGTGACAGTCAACATCAAGCTCAACATGTTATGCGCACACCATACCTACATCATAAAGGGACGTTGCCGGCACCTTGCTCTTACTTATCTTTATCACTATTCTGGTATAATGTCATAGGACTATTTGTATTGGAGAAGCTCAATGGCGTGGTTTAATGAATGTTATTCAAGAATACTGGTAGACAACCATATTTCAGAGTTTGATCCGTCGTTTATGGCCAGTTTCGATCCTGCTGGGTATGCAGGACAGATGAAAAAGGCAGGCGTGGATGCATCTATGATCTATGCCTCCGACCATAATGGCAACTGCTACTACCCAACCGTAGTTGGGCACATGCACACCGGCCTCAAAAGTAGAGATATATTCGGAGAGACCGTAGATTGTGTTATCAATGAAGGCATCGTCCCACTGGCTTACCACTCAGTGGTATTTTTCAACCAGTCAGCATGGGAGCATCCTTCCTGGCGGACGGAGCTTCCTGGCGGATCACAGCACGGCGGACGCTATTGGTTCTGCTGTCCAAACAGTGAGGAATACCGCGAGTTCTGCCGTGTTCAGTGTGCTGAGGTTCTTCATTATCCTGTGCAGGGAATCTTCATCGACATGGTCTTCTGGCCTGGTATCTGCTCCTGCCACAACTGCAGAGAGAAATACCTTCGCGAGACCGGTAGAGAGATTCCAACAGTAATTCAATGGGATACAAACGAATGGGTGGAGTTCCAGAGAGCCAGAGAGCGGTGGATGGGCGAGTTCGCCGAATTCCTGACCGCTGCCTGTAATGCAGCCAATCCGGACGTAACAGTCACCCAGCAGTTCTCACCGGTATTGCACGGGTGGAGTCTGGGACAGAGTCCTATGATTCCGGATGCCTGCACTTATTCCAGCGGAGACTTTTATGGCGGTCGCTTCCACCAGTCACTGGCACTTAAAGCTATGGACGTATTTTCGGTAGAAAAGCCGTGCGAGTTCTTTACCTCACGCTGTGTAACGCTCTACGACCACACTTCAATGAAGTCAAAAGAGCAGATGGCTTGCAGTGCGGCTGCTACATTAGCTAACGGCGGGGCATTTGTGCTCATAGATGCCATCAATCCGGATGGAACTTTGTGTGATGAAGTCTACGAGAGAATGGGCTCTATTACAGATGATCTAAAGCCTTTCCTGGACACAGTAAAAAAGTATAAACCGACTCTGACAGCCGATCTTGGTTTGTATTTCTCTATGCCATCGCATATGGACAGACGGGACAGCGGTAAGGACTACACCAGGACAGGTTCCGGACAGAGCAATATGACTCCGTCCAGCGATCTGCCTCCAATCAAAGAGCTGCTGACATCGTCCACAATGCTGACCCGGTCTCATATGCCATATAGACTGATCCGATCGGACAAGCCGGACTTCACCGGTATCAATACTCTAGTCATCAATGACTGTGCATATATGACAACAGCCGAAGTTGAAGCCATAAGAGAATTTGTTAAAACCGGCGGCAAACTGATTGCAACTGGCTGCACATCTCTCTTCGATCTAAAAGGTAACAGCACTGGAGAGTTCGCTTTAGCCGATGTATTCGGAGTTTCGTTCTCCGGGTCATTCACCGGTAAGATCAGTTACCTGGGATATAAGGGTGAACTGGACACTGCACCGTCCATTCCCGGCAGTGGCAGGCAGCAGTATGTCGTATCAGACATTTCGGCACCTTTAGTGAACGCAACAACTGCCCAGAGGCTTGCGGAGCTTCATGGCACGTGGGCTGAAGCTGACAATCCGAAAGACTATGCGTCCATACACAGCAATCCACCCGGGCATGCACTTGAATTTGATGGTATGACGATCAACAAATATGGCGAAGGAGTTTGTATTTACATATCTACAAACATACTCGCCCAGCAGGACTGCGCACACAGAACATTCGGCACGTCGTTGATTACAGTATATGGCAAAGCCGAAACAGTGCTTTCGACCAATGCTCCGGACTGTGTAGAAATAACTCTGCTAAAGTGTAATGATGATAGCTTCATCCTGGCTCTGGTAAACTGCCAGGAACAACTGCCAAATGTCCCGGCACGTGATGTAGACATAGCAATAAAACTGGCGGACGGACGAAAAGCAACAAAGTGTACACTAATATCAACCGGGCAGGATATAGCATTTAAAGCAGATAATGATTCAATTTCTATCTCAGTGGATATGATAGAAACCATTGAGATGGTTCATATCGTCTGATGTAGCAATCAACATAACAATTAGACAAGAAAATCCGTTTTGGAGACAACTCCACCCATTCCCCTTGGAGAAGGGGGAATCAGGTGGGTAGATAACATAAAGCTCTGGGAGTTAACTATAAGCTTTCTCCCCAATTAACATATAAAGAGAGGCATACCCATAGATACACAAGAGAAACTCGAACTGGTATTAAAATTGCTTGATGAGAAGAAGGCTCTGGACGTTGATACAATAGACCTCCAGAATAAAACCCTTATGTGCGACTACTTTGTCCTTTGCAGCGGAACCAGTAATACACACATAAGGTCGGTTGTCGACGGACTATTGAAAGATGGCAGGAACCTTGGCCTGAAAAAAGACCATATAGAAGGATATCAGTCAGCCAAATGGGTGCTGGTAGACTACGGAGATATAGTGGTTCACGTCTTCGATCCCGCTGAAAGAGAATTCTACGACCTGGAATCCCTCTGGAAAAACACGGCTATGAGACGTGAAGCAGAAGTATCCTAAATACAGCGTCATCCTGAAGAATGAAGGATCTGCTTTTCCAGCAGTGTCTACTGGTTCAAGCAGATTCTTCACTGCGTTCAGAATGACATCTTAAAAACACTATAGAATGTCGCTATTAACAGGCGATGATCGGAGCCGGCATGGCGGATATTGATAAAGAACAGCTAAAAAAACAGATGGAGTTCGATCGCAATATGAGTCTTGCGAATGGATTTCGTAGTAAAGGCGATTACAAACAGGCAGAAGAGATGGTCATCAGCGCCTTAAGCTTGTTTCCTGAAAATTTGAATGCCCGCGAATTTGCTGCAGATATACTGATGGCCCGTGGTGAACTGGATAAAGCCGCAGAACACTACAAAAGTCTGTTCACGCCTGAAGCGCCCCGCCCGTCAGCAGAAGAAAAATACGCTCGTGCGATTGTTCAGATCGCTGAAGCTAAACGCCAGCGCACTTTACTCGATCAAATGCTGGAGAATCCTGCAAAATTCCGCAGGCAGACTGCAAACCCCTACCTTGCTGCACTCTTGAGTATAGCCCCGGGGTTTGGTCACATATATGCGGGTAAGTTTAGGAAAGGCGTTACATTGTTCTGTATCGCACTGTTCTGCTGGCTAATGATCTACCTGCTGACACCCACGGTTGACCAATCACTTTACCTGCAAAACAGGGCATCAAACTTTATCACAGGATTGTTTGCATTCCCTACAATCCTGTTTGTACTTACTTCAGGTGTCGTGGGAGTATACTCAGTATTTGATGCAGCATTCACAACCGATAAAGAACGCCGCAAGCAAACGGGGCAGTCCTGACCTGGATTCCCATAAGCATCTGCACATGTGTAAAGTCGCAATGAGAGCCAATGCTTCTCTTCGCGACTTTTTTTCATACTTGCCGTAATTCTCTATGCTGCAGTATCGAATCCATCTACGGGATGGGAATTTACGCTAACTCCATATGCCTGTTTTAATCGTTTTTCAATCTGCGGGTCTAGTAGAGCCTCGGGATCAGGTTTTTGTCTCTGTTCCCGAGGTTCCTGATTTTCAGAGGGATTGCCGCCATACCCGGCATATCCCTCTTGTCCGGAGGATTCATATTCGTCTTCCAAAGGCCGACCGTTATGATGATGAGCGGCGCGTCGGGACGCATTCCCGGCCTTCTGATCGGACTGTTCACGATGTTTGCCGGTGCGATCTGCCGGAGGCACGGGTTTAACTTTCCGCGAGTCCTCACTGCAGCGATTAATATATGATATTACACTCGGATCGACAAACACTGTGGGAATCCTCCCCTCTTATAAAACTCAAGCTGTCTCCATCAAAGCAGATTTGCCAATCTACTGCCGGAGGTATGGGCTTGAGGGTCTATAAATCTCCTTTGTTGTTAATTCTTGCTCTTATGTAATCATTCCCCTGACACTAACATGAAAACACCAGCACATATGCGGGTTCTTTAACACATTATGTATTCTGTAAGCCTTATGTCGAGATCCAGAGCGACCACATTCAGTTACATCCACCAATCACTTTTCTACAAGGGAACATTTCCATTTTCGCGTGCTTCGCGTATTTCGCGGTTCTCTTTGAGCGAGTAATCATATAACCGTAACTAAAATGGATATACAATAGAACAAAAACCTTCATAGCAATTTTCTTTTCTTTTTCAGTGTATTCAGTGTATTCCGTGGTTTATACCCCTTCCCTAATCTGCGTAAATCTGCTAAATCTGTGGATAATTGTTTCTGCTACCTCCGCTAAGTCTCTCAATCTTTCCCAATCTCAGCTCACGGTGATATAATATCTTGGTTAGAACAGGACCATGCACGTCCTGAAAAAGGAGTTTTATACTTTGGGACTCTCGCGTCAGGAGATAGAAGGCGTCGCTCACCTGTCAAGGTTAGAGCTGACAAGTGATGAACTGGATAAGCTTACAGATCAGATAAACACCCTGCTCGAACACTTTATCAAGCTGCAGGAGTTGGACACCGCTGATGTGGAACCGACTTCACATGCGATTCCGGTATACAACGTGTTCCGCAAAGATGAAGTCCGCCCTTCGCTGCTTCCGGAGGAAGTAGTTGCCAATGGCCCCATCGTAGCGGATAACTGTTTTGTCGTACCAAGAGTAGTGGAGACCTGATTAATATGCCCGATGAACTATACAGATTAACAGCACACGAAATTGCAGACCTTATACACTGCCGTAAGGTGAGTGCTCTGGAGGTCGCACGCAGCTTCAACACCAGAATATCGGATGTAGACCCCAAAGTGCGATCCTATATAACTCTGACCCCTGAACTAGCCGAACAGCAAGCCATAGCCATTGATGAAGCCATCGAGCGTGGGGATGAGATACCAACGCTGGCAGGCATTCCATGGGCAATCAAAGACAATATGAACACCCGCGGGATAATGACAACTTGTGCCTCTAAAATCCTTGATGGTTACAAACCAGTATATAACGCAACTGTAGTAGACAGACTGGCCAAAGACGGAGCATTGACTCTCGGCAAAGCCAACCTGGACGAATTCGCTATGGGTTCTTCTACAGAGAACTCCGGACTGTTCGTTACGCATAACCCATGGGATCTGGATAAAGTGCCCGGTGGCTCCAGTGGAGGATCTGCTGCAGCTGTCAGTGCTGACGAATGCGCGTTTTCTCTCGGATCCGATACTGGAGGGTCTATACGCCAGCCTGCATCTTTCTGCGGGGTTGTTGGACTTAAGCCAACATACGGGAGAGTCTCCCGCTATGGACTCATAGCCTTCGCCTCCTCACTCGACCAGATAGGTCCATTGACCAAGGACGTTGAAGACTGTGCCCTGGTAATGAACAGCATTTGCGGTAAAGACCAGATGGACTCCACATCTTTGGACATTCCCAGGCCAGACTTTACAAAATCACTCAGAAACGATGTCAAAGGCCTGAAAATCGGAGTGCCAAAAGAGTTTTTCGCTCAAGGAACTGATCCGGATGTAGAAAAATCCGTTATGGATGCGATAGAACTGCTCAAAAGCCTTGGTGCTGACTGGAAAGAAACCAGCATGCCGAACGTCGAATATGGGCTGCCTGTCTACTACATAATTGCCCCGGCTGAATGCTCTTCCAACCTGGCCAGGTACGATGGTGTAAGATACGGTCTTCGCAGCACAAAGTCCACTGATACCATAGCTATGTTCCAGCACACCCGGGAAGAAGGGTTTGGCCCTGAGGTCAAGCAGCGCATAATGATCGGCACCTACACGCTGTCAGCAGGCTATTATGATGCTTATTATTTGAAAGCTCAAAAAGTCCGCACTATGCTGCGCAGGGACTTTGAGAAGGCATTTGAAGAGTTCGATGTCCTTATAACTCCGACCTCTCCGACGGTTTCTTTCGGCATAGGTGAAAAGACACACGATCCGATGGCCATGAAACTTGCCGATGTCTGCACGATTCCAGCAAACCTTGCAGGTATCCCGGCAATATCCATACCGTGCGGATTCAAAGACGGAATGCCCATAGGTCTGCAGATAATGGGTAAGAGTCTGGACGAAGAGACAATGCTCCGGGTAGCATACACATTCGAACAAAACACACAGTTCCATAAAGCAAGACCAAACCTATAGTTTAAATTGTGGTGCAGGCTTCCAGCCTGCTTAAAATAAACACCCCCAACTTGGGGGTTGGGGATAGAAATTGATGATCGAATTCGAACCTGTAATTGGGATGGAAGTTCATGTTGAACTGCAGACAAAATCCAAGATGTTCTGTGGGTGTGAAGTTGGTTTTGGGGGAGACCCTAACATCAGATGTTGCCCGGTGTGTCTTGGACTGCCCGGAAGTCTGCCTGTAGTCAATGAAACAGCCATTGAATACATGACTAAGGCTGCTCTGGCGCTCAACTGTACAATCAACAAACAGAGTATATTCCACCGTAAAAACTATTACTATCCGGACCTTCCCAAGAATTATCAGGTCTCCCAGTATGATATACCACTCGGTGTGGATGGTTGGCTGGAGATTACCACCAATGGTCAGGTCAAAAAGATCGCTATCCGTAGAGTACACATGGAAGAGGACACCGGCAAGCTCCTGCATGTCGAAGGTAACCGCAGCCACGTAGACTACAACCGCAGTGGGGTTCCACTGATGGAGATAGTCACTATGAACCCTCCCCCACCTGGGCTCCACCAGATTGAATCCGCTGATGAAGCCAGGGAATATCTACAGAGACTGCGTGCCATCCTGGTCTACCTGGGTGTTTCTGACTGCAAGATGGAAGAGGGTAGTATGAGGTGTGAGCCAAACATCTCTATCCGTCCGAAAGGCCAGGAGAAATTCGGAACCAAGACTGAGATCAAGAACCTCAACTCTTTCCGTGCAGTCTATCTTGGAGTTGAATACGAATTAAAAAGGCAGGAAAAAGTCATCAGAGCTGGGGACAAAGTCATCCAGGAGACCCGCAGATGGGACGATGCCAACGGTCTTACAGCCAAGATGCGCAGCAAGGAAGTAGAGCAGGAATATCGTTACTTCCCCGAACCTGACTTAATGCCTATGAGGTTCACCGAAGAGCATATAGAGACCTTGAGGGCGTCATTGCCGGAGCTGCCAATAGCCAAAGCTGCAAGATTCGTCAGTGATTTTGGTATTCCTCAATCTGACGCTGAAGTGTTGGTAGATAGTCCGGAACTTGCGAATTTTTACGAAGACTGCGTGAAATGTTCCAGTGATGCCAAGGCTGTATCCAACTGGATAATGGGTGAATTCCTGAGATTGATAAACTCTGCAGGCATAACACTTAATGAGAACAAGATAACCCCTGAACTGCTGGCGGGGATGCTGAAACTGATCGATAATGGCACAATTAACCGCAATATGGCAAAGATTGTCTTTGAAGATATGTTTAGTACCGGTAGAGATGCCGATAAGATAGTAGATGAACGCGGCTTAAGACAGGTCAACGACGAGAGTGCGATTGAGGAAGCTGTAAACAAAATCATCGCGACAAGTCCGGGTGAAGTCGAAAGATTCCGCGGCGGTGAAGAGAAACTTATGGGCTGGTTCGTTGGGCAAGTAATGCGGGAAAGCAAAGGTAAAGCCAATCCAGCCACAGTAAACAAACTACTAAAAGACAAACTGAGCTAAGCTCTATATTGCTATTACAATAATAGTCAGTGAACACTACGGAGCCAAAATAGTTTCCCTTCTGTGTATTCCGTGGTTGAATAAGTATAATGCAATCGGAGGATTGAACCTATATGCGGTTCGGATGCTGCGCTGAACTAGAGCAGATAAAAATGGTCCAGGATGCGGGATACGATTATATCGAACTCCCGGTAAGTTGTATAGATGCGGAAGCCCCGGAATCGGAGTTTGAGCAGATAATGGAGGATATACTGCGATATGATATCCCTCCTGAAGTTTGGCACCATCTGCTCGAGAAGGATATGAGGATTGTTGGTCCTGAGACAGACCCTTATCGAGTCGAACGATATATCCGAACTGCTTTCAAGCGGATAGAGGAACTCGGAGGAGAAGTAGTAGTCTTCGGCAGCGCTGGAGCGCGCACAATGCCTGAAGGGTTTCCTCGAGAAGAAGCTATCGACCAGATTGTAGATTTCCTCTCTCTTGCCGGACAAATCGCTGGTCAGCACGGGCTTTACATTGCCGTAGAACCACTCAGTTCTTCCCAAACAAATCTCATCAACTCACTCGCAGAAGCAATGGAAATCGTTACACTGACAGGTCATCCATTTGTAAAAGTGCTTGCTGACTTCTACGAAATGCGCGCAATTGGAGAGCCGATCGAATCGCTGGTTTCAGTAGGCGCTGATATAGTACATGCGCACACAGCGGATACAGGGAGACGAAGACCGGGCACGGGTGATCTACCTCAGAAGGACTTCCTGAATGCATTGAGGACAGCAGGTTACGATGACAGAGTATCTGTCCAGTGCATATTCGATGACCCGCAAAAAGAAATGCGCGAAGCTGTGGAATATCTGAAAAGTTTATAAATCACATCAACAGTTCGGTAATAAACAATGGCCCCCTGCAAAAAACACAGAGGGCCATTGTTTATTATTTGGTAATTAAGTAAAGTCTAGTAAACGTAGACTGAACCAAGCTGGCTGTTCTTATACCACTTGCAGTGCCCATCAAGGAAACCGACGTTCATACCGTCGCTGTGTCTGGATCCACCAAGCATTCTAGCATTATTTTGATCTAATACCAGCGTAACACCTGTAATTGCAGGATTCGGCGCAATACAGTAGATATATGGGCGTTCAATCAACTCAGCAATCAGACATGTCTGAGAAGGATACTGAGCCTGGCCAGGAGAAACTCCGCCACCTGCCCCGAGATAGTAATTGTAACCATAACTCAATGGCTGGTTTGGAGAAGTTCCTGGAAGAATGACAGACTGAAAATTATGAGCCGGAGCAGCCGCTGAAAGGCAGTTCTTTGCTCCATCGCTTGGACATTGGAAGATCTGGGTGTTTTTCAAATAGGGAGCGATTGGATCAACGTAACCACCGATTCCATTGGGACCTTCCCAGTAAACAGCAGAACCGCCGGGAAGCTGTTCATCATAGTCCTGGTAGTACATATTCAGACCGGTAGAGATCTGTCGTACATTACTGGCGCAACTGGACTGTCTAGCTTTTTCTCTTGCCTTTGCAAAGACCGGGAACAAAATAGCTGCTAGTATTGCAATAATCGCAATGACCACGAGCAATTCAATTAGCGTAAATCCTTGTTTCTTCATATTTGTCTCCTTGATTCGGGAATCTATTAATTTATTATACAATATTACAGGCCATATGGGGAATTCCGTATTTTCTTGCACGAACACAGACATCAAAATGAGCTAGGGCTTGTAAGATATATTTGAACAATAATTTCCGCATTAATCCGACTACAGCTATTTTAAACCATATTAAATTCTACAAAACACGCGTCAATACTAGACCAATGATTATTTGTGCAGTACAATATGGTGAATGAATGGCAATAACATATTTTTTCAACCCACAAAATTTATTTTCTGGACCGGAGGTCACAAATGCCGACTGAATGGACTATGAACGATACAGACATACAACTTATGAGCGAACTCACAAATTTTCTGCCTGATCGTATTTTCGATGCTCATGCTCACATATATGATAGTAAACACTATATATTGACACCTGACCACTACCTGTCAGCCGGTCCTCAGTTGGTAAATATACAACTCTGGCAAAAAATGCAGGGAGCAATTGTCGGAGATGGCAAATTGACTGGTGGGCTTTTTATCCCAATGCCAGTCTCACCAGAAGCTGTCGACCAACCAAACCGGTTTGTAATCGAGCAGCTGAAAAACTCAACCGGCTCAGTGGGCGCAGTCATGGTCAAACCTGGTCAAGACCCTGAGGCCATCAGGGAGTTATTAGAAAACAGTTCTATTGTAGCTTTCAAACCATATCATTTACTGGCTGATAGACCAGATACTATGAACGCTGAGATCGAAGAATACATGCCGGAGTGGGCGTGGGAACTGGCAGATGAAATGGGATTGTCAGTCATATTGCACCTTGTAAAAGCCCAGGCATCAGCCGACGCTGCAAACAGCGCATATATCATAGAGAAATGCACCAAATACTCCAATGCAAAATTGGTCCTTGCACACTGCGCCAGAGCATTCTGCGCAGATACAGCGGCTAAAGGGCTTCCAGCTCTGAGACACTTACAGAACGTATGGTTTGACTGCGCCGCGATCTGCGAGTCGCAATCTATTGAATCCATTCTCTGGGAGTTCGGACCGGAAAAGCTCATATGGGGCAGCGACTACCCAATATCGTTCCAACGTTCCCGCGCCATAACTATGGGGGACGGGTTCCATTGGGTGGAAACCGAGGACGGACCAATGTGCCATCCTGCCCTTGCCGGAGTTGAGTCGCTAAGAGCTATAAAAGTGGCTTCAGACAACTTCGGACTCAATAAGCAGGATATCCAGCGTATCTTCCATGATAACGCTGTGAATCTCTTTGGACTTGAAATCCGGAATACCAATCAGACTCAGGAACTCTACCTGCACGCAAAGCAACGGATGCCTGGAGGGGTTCAACTCCTGAGCAAACGTCCGGAAATGATGGCACCTGACCAATGGCCGGCATATTTTTCCGAAGCCCGTGGGTGCGAAATCTGGGATATCGACGGCAAACACTACTACGATATGTCCACAAACGGCATCGGTGCATGTTTGTTGGGATATAGAGATCCGGATGTTACTTCTGCAGTCAGGCGTCGAATAAACCTTGGGGCAATGAGCACGCTAAACCCACCGGAAGAGGTGGAACTTGCAGATGAACTGTGCGCAATTCATCCCTGGGCAGAGCAAGTCAGGTTTGCACGCACCGGAGGTGAATGCGCAGCTGTAGCTATAAGAATCGCCAGAGCCACCACTGACCGGTCAGCCATCGCTGTGTGCGGATACCACGGCTGGCAAGACTGGTATCTTGCTGCAAACCTTGGAGAAAGCGATTCCCTGCGGGGTCACCTGCTCCCTGGTCTTGATCCCCTGGGAGTGCCTTCGGAGCTTCGAGACACTACATATACATTTGAATATGAAAACACTGACCAGCTCGATGCAGTGATATCTAAAGCAGGTAATCGACTGGCAGCGGTGATAATGGAACCATGCAGGTACCAGGACCCCAATCCGGGATTTCTGGAATATGTCCGCGATGCATGCCATGCATGCGGTGCCCTGCTGATATTTGATGAGATCACTATAGGGTGGCGGTATACCCTTGGCGGTGCCCACAGGCGACTGGGAGTCAACCCCGATATGGCTATATTTGCTAAAGCTCTGGGCAATGGACACCCAATGTCCGCCATTATCGGCACACGACCGGCCATGTCCGGCGCTCATTCATCGTTTATATCCAGCACCTACTGGACAGAGAGCGTAGGCCCGGCTGCAGCTCTGGCCACTCTGAATAAAATGAAACAGATAGATGTCCCCGCACATGTAGAAAAAGTGGGAGAAGCAGTCACCGAATGCTGGGTAAAATCCGCTGCCAAATACTCTCTACCGGTAGTAGCTGGTGATGGATATCCGTGCCTTGCTCATTTTGCTATCAAACATCCAAATGCAAATGAGCTGAAAACGTTGTTCGTACAGTTAATGCTTGACAGAGGTTTCTTGGCAGGATTGGCCATCTACCCCACCCTTGCTCATACACCTGAAGTAATCGGTCTGTATGGCAAGGCAGTCGACGAAGTCTTCGAGATCCTGGCAGACGCTATTGCAGAAGAAGATATAACCAGCAGATTAAAAGGACCAGCGGCTCACACTGGGTTCCGACGGTTGTTGTAGACAATAAACGATGCATCACAATCTGACTGATCTGTCCGACCGGACGGATCAGTCAGATAATTGAACAGGCAGCGCTTATCACATTATATTAAACCCGGCAGTCTGGCTGTTGGCAGCTTCCAAGAGCTCATCACCCATAGCTGAGTTGAACTCCTCCCAGGCAGTCTTACCCCAGATTTCCACTTTTTCTGTGAGGCCGACTATCCAGATGTTGTCTCCAGGCTTAATGTTGGCATGATCCATCAGCATCTGAGGAATAGCAAACCTGCCCTGCCTGTCGGTCTCAGATTCCGTAGCTGCTCCCAGAAAATATCTTTCAAGCTTGATAGACTGAACATCTAAAAGCGATTTTGGGGTTAGTGACTGCTGGACTTCCGACCAACGAGCAGACGGGAAGATCCACAGGCATCCGTGCAAACCCCGAGTGATCACAAAGCTCTCCCCAAGCCGGTTCCGTATCCGGGCAGGGATTACCGTTCGGCCTTTGTCGTCGATAGTGTGCTCATATGCTCCTGAGAACAACTATTCCACCCCAGCGAAGCCATCTTCGCATTCAATACACTCGACCTTAAATCTCATTGGATTCTTCTGGGTTGTCTGCCTGGTCAATTCCCAATTCTCAAGCCCTGTTATCTCTAGCTTATCGGACTTCAACAGAGACCTGAGGAATTCCTTATTGCTGGTTACAGCGTTCCCGGCTGAACAGCTTTCGCAGTAGTGCCTGGTAATTATGGGTTCCCCGTCATTATCAAGCAGAGTCGCTGACACTGTAGGGAAGGGCTCCACTTTACCGCAGATATCACAGGCAGGAACATCACATAGCCGGCTGCCTGCTTCCCTGGATAAACCGGAAACAAGGTTCCAAACGACTTCATCAAAGGACTTCTGCGAAACTACCAGTGGATAGTTAGCACGCAGCAATTCCTCTACTTCATTAAGCATCTCTTCTGCAGGCTCTGCAAGCTGCAGGCAATAACCGATCAGCTTACCTTTGCATAACGGGGTAACATAATAACGCTCTGAGAGCTCTGAAAACATTCTCTCGACTTGATCAATATCTTCACCTGATGTGGTCTCGACAAGAAAAACCGCTCGTGCGCCTGCAGGACGATATTCCACCGCCACTTCACTAACCTTATTCTTATTGCTGCAAGCTGCTGCCATACCGATGCTCCTGCCCCACAAACAAGGACACTTCCACCACATGCTACCACATACTACCACATACTACCCGCATTATAACTTTTACTACCACACTAGTCAATGCTTTTACTGATAAAGATTAAATAAAGAACAAATATTTTATTTAGCTTACAGGATCAAATAGCTGACACTAGTTAAATGCAATACAATTCACTATCTAGCAAACTATCCAACAACCCAATTCCCTATTCAAAAGCAGGTAAATCGCATTAGAGCTGACAACATTTAGTTTATTAATAATCGGCCATTCCCGGGTTGACTGGGAATTCAGAAACAGAGATACTCTTGAATAACTCTATTTTCTAGATTCCCGATCAGATCGGGAAACAATTCCCGGACCCTTTCTAAATTCTCCACCCACATTACCGTCACCTATGCCACCCTCAGCCATACAGTTATATGTAAACATATCAACTCCATCTACACTACCTGCAAAGCAAAATAAATATTTCGTAATTATTCGTGATATGTAATCCAACTGTAAACCCCTTGTAAGCCATCAAACCGATATAGATATTGCAAACTAACATATTTAATTCTGAGGTAAGGTACACTGAAGAGCATTGCACTTTTCTCAAGCCATAACGAACTCGTGTGGTTTAGCATTATAGGGTCTATCGCCTTATTAACCATCATATTTATAAGCGTACTCAGCGTCAGGCGTGATATTCTAACAAAGCAGCGAACTGATTACGTATTTGCCATACTCCCTGCGCTTCTTGTTGCATTCTTGCTTTCGGCTGCATACAACCACTCTACAACAATAAACAAACAAGCCCGTCAACGACTCTATAGTAGAGCAGCGGATCATGCAGCGGTAACATCTACTCTCATCGAGACCGCTAGAATCATGAAACTCTCAGGAAATCTCAACGATTGGCGACTGGACTTCTACCCCACATTGATGAAGAATATTGAAAGGGCCAGGCTCGCAAACAGAGATTGCAAGGATTTATATGTGTTCGGCAAAAGAGAGGGTAAAATCAAGAAGCTGATATGGGCAACAGGTGGTGTGCGAACGGATCCAATTGGGATAGAAAAGATAAATGCCATGACAAAGCATTTATTATCGAACCCCAACGACAACTATGCCATTAGCCCGGTAGGATATCATACACTATCAGTTGTGGTGCCAATTAGAGACTGGCAGACTGACCTCCCTATAGCAGTGTTGGGAGAGAGTTTAAAAACCACGTATGAGGAGAGAGTCGCACAGCGTGAGCGCGTCGTCTCTTTAATAGTGCCTCTTGTGATCTCTATACTGGTCATATTCATTACGCTGATTATCAGGCGGAATAAAATCATTTCAAAACAAGCAACAACATCCGAAAACCGTTACAGGGTTCTGGTCAACTCCTCCCCTAATATAGTCCTGTTAATGGATAGTTATGCAAAAATACTGCAAATCAATCCTGCCGGACAGAAAATACTTGGCATCACCGACAAGGATATACTGGGTAGTGTATTTACCAATATTTGGCCCACTTCAGAAAAACAAAAGTTATGCATCAGTATTAATAAAGTTATGCAAGGCGAAGAGGTCAAAGTGGAGAGTGTATATCTCCGCCCCGATCTTCGCAGGCTAGTCCTCGATATTCATTTTTGTCTTGCACGAGATGCTGAAACGAATTCCGGAATAGTAGCAATAATCAACAATATTACAGACATAAAAGAAGCCGAGAAATTCTTAAGATTTGCACAGTTCTCCGTCGATAAGGCTGGAGACGCAATCTGGTGGATAGACTCAGAAGCAAATATAACGTACGCAAATGAAGCTGCCTGTTCCATGCTCGGATTTACGCAGCAGCAACTGTGTCAATCAAAAGCTCATAGTCTGGACTTGGCTTGCCCACCGGATAAATGGAAAGACCATTGGTTCACTCTGCGAGAAATGGGTACATTTACATATGAAACGCAGCATAAACACATTGATGGACGATTGGTTCCAGTTGAGGTAACAAGCAATTTTCTTAAATATGACGGTAAAGAGTATTCATGTCCAGCAATCAGAAATATAGCTGAGAAGAAAGCCTATGAAGAACAGTTGGATTACCTGGCTCACCATGATGCATTAACCGACCTACCTAACAGGCTCCTGTTTGGACACAGATTGGCTCGTGAGCTCAGAAAGTGCTGTGAGTCAGGTAAAAGTGTAGCAGTTATGTTTGTCGACCTGGACCAGTTTAAACTCGTAAATGACACCCAGGGCCACAATGTTGGCGATGCTCTCCTGAAAGAATGTGCATATAGACTTCGCAACTGCATCCGAGATGAAGACACTCTGGCGAGAATGGGTGGTGATGAATTTACAATCATCGTATCAGAAATACTAAGGATTGATGACTCACTGCTAATAGCAGAGCGAATTCTGGAAGCTATGCGCCAACCATTTGTCTATGCAGATCACGAATTTCACATGTCGGCGAGTATCGGTGTGAGCACATTCCCAAAAGATGGCGAGAATGCAGAAACACTGGTGAAAAATGCAGATGCTGCAATGTATTTCGTCAAAGAAAATGGGCGTGATGCCTATTGCTGCTTCACCGAACAGCTCAACCAGGCTGCCACAGCTAAAATGGATATGGAATCCAGCCTTAGAAAGGCTTTGGAACGAAATGAATTTGAACTCTATTATCAGCCTCGTATTGATTTAGCAACAGATATGATAGTTGGAGCAGAAGCATTGATAAGGTGGAGACATCCTGAGTGGGGTCTTGTATCTCCAGGCAGATTTATCCCATTTGCAGAAGAACACGGTCAAATAATACAGATATCAGAATGGGTATTACCAACAGCATTTTATAAAGTCAAGGAATGGCAAGAGCGCAATTTCGAGGACATATTCGTATCAGTCAATCTTTCAGCTAAGCACTTTACTCAGAAGGGTCTCATTGAACTATTATCAAAACTTCTATGCGAAACACAATTGGATGCGCGATATATTGAATTGGAATTGACAGAAGGTGCGCTTATGTCCAATCCTGATGAAGCTTCCAGTGCACTTCAGGAAATAAGAAACATGGGCTTCAGCGTATCCATAGATGATTTCGGAACTGGATATTCCTCATTGAGCTATCTGAAACAGTTTCCTGTCGATGCCCTCAAACTCGACCGATCGTTCGTGAGTGAAGTAACCACAAATCGTGAGGATGCAGCAATCGCACAGGCAGTCATAAATATAGCCGATACACTGGGACTGCGCGTAGTAGCAGAAGGGGTTGAAACACTTGAACAATTGAGCTTTCTCAAATCGATAGGATGTGATGAGATCCAGGGTTTCTTCATAAGCCCTCCAGTACCGGCTGAAGAGTTTGAAGCGATGCTTATTGAGCAGTCTTACAGTCAAAGAAAGGCAGCTTGAACCCTCCGAACAAGCTGTCCGGAGGGCATTATAAGGACTATGTTTTCATCTCACGGTCTCTGGGGGTTATTATCGCAATATCCATATGAAAGTTCCATATAAGGTTGATTTCTACCAATCTGTGGTAACTATGATACAACACGTATTTATATTTCCCTGGAGAATGTAAATGGATAACGATATAAAATCCGAAAATCAACAAGGACCGCTGACCGTTGATGAACTAAACAAAATGAACGCTTATTGGCGTGCTGCCAACTACTTGTCAGTCGGTCAGATATATTTGTTGGACAACCCAATGCTGCAGGAACCGCTAACTCTTGACCATGTAAAGCGCAGGCTTTTGGGACATTGGGGGACAACACCAGGGCTCAATTTCATCTATGTCCATCTCAACAGAGTCATCAAGCTATTCGATCTGGAGATGATCTATGTCACAGGTCCCGGGCATGGTGCACCAGGAATAATTGCCAACACCTACCTCGAAGGAACCTACAGCGAGCTTTACCCGAATATCTCACAGGACATCGAGGGTATGCAGAAACTGTTCAAACAATTCTCGTTCCCCGGCGGTATCCCCAGTCATGCAGCACCCGAGACTCCAGGCTCGATACATGAAGGTGGAGAACTGGGTTATTCTGTATCTCATTCATTCGGCGCTGCTTTTGACAATCCAAATTTGATCGTCGCATGCGTGGTCGGTGATGGTGAAGCTGAAACGGGTCCGTTGGCAGCATCCTGGCATTCCAATAAATTTCTTAATCCTGCAATAGATGGTGCTGTTCTCCCGATCCTGCATCTAAACGGTTACAAGATCGCAAACCCAACCCTGCTTGCCCGGATTCCCCACGATGAACTCGAAAAACTGTTCGTCGGATATGGCTACAAACCATACTTCGTTGAAGGTTCAGACCCGGAAACCATGCACCAGCTAATGGCACAGACCCTGGACACAGTCGTAATGGAAATAAAAGCGATCCAGAACAACGCCAGGGTCAATGGAGATATGAGCCGTCCACAATGGCCGATGATTATCCTGCGGTCTCCAAAAGGTTGGACTGGACCAAAAGAAGTCGACGGTAAGAAAGCCGAAAACTATTGGAGATCGCACCAGGTGCCATTTGGTGAATTGGCTACCAAACCTGGACATTTAGCTCTTCTGGAAGAATGGCTCAAGAGTTACAAACCAGAGGAACTTTTTGATGCAAATGGAACCCTCATCCACGAGCTTGCAGACCTGCCTCCTAAAGACTCACACCGAATGAGCGCAAATCCACATTCTAATGGTGGATCTGTATTGAAAGATCTTCGCATGCCGGACTTCCGGGAATATGCAGTAGAGGTTTCAAAACATGGTGCTACAGATGCAGAAGCCACAAGGGTAATGGGGCAGTTTGTCCGCGATGTCATGAAACTTAATATGAACAACATGATGGTTGTTGGGCCGGATGAGACCACATCCAATCGCCTGGATGCAATTCTGGACGTAACCAACCGCAGGTGGATGGCCGAAACACTTTCCTATGATGACCACCTGGCTGTCGATGGCCGAGTATTCGAAATATTGAGTGAGACAACTTGCGAAGGCTGGCTGGAAGGCTATCTACTGACTGGTCGCCACGGACTATTTAACTGCTATGAAGCATTCATCCACATAGTAGACTCAATGTTCAATCAGCACGCAAAATGGCTCAAGAGTATCCGGCATATCCCATGGCGCAGGCCAATTGCGTCTTTAAACTATCTCCTTACATCTCATGTCTGGAGGCAGGACCACAACGGTTTCTCGCACCAGGACCCGGGTTTCATCGACCATGTAGTCAATAAAAAAGCCGATGTAATTCGTGTCTACCTTCCACCGGACGCAAACACTCTGTTGTCCGTGACCGATCACTGCCTCCGGAGCCGCAACTATGTAAACGTAATAGTTGCGGGCAAACAACCGGCGCCGCAGTGGCTGAGCATGGATGCTGCAGTCAAGCACTGCACAGCTGGCATAGGTATCTGGGAGTGGGCCAGCAATGATATAGGTTGCGAACCGGATGTAGTTATGGCCTGTGCAGGTGATGTGCCTACAGTAGAGGTTCTGGCAGCAGTCGATATACTCCGCCATAAACTGCCCGATCTGAAGATCCGCGTAGTAAATGTGGTAGACTTAATGACCCTCCAGCCCAGAGAGGAACACCCGCATGGTCTCTCGGACAAAGAGTTCGACAGCTTGTTTACCACGGACAAACCGATCATATTCGCATATCATGGTTACCCGTGGTTGATCCATCGCCTGACGTATCGTCGGACCAATCATAAAAACCTGCACGTCCGTGGGTATAAAGAAGAGGGAACAACAACCACACCGTTTGATATGGCCGTAATCAATGACCTTGACCGTTATCATCTGGTAGCAGACGTCATTGACCGAGTGCCGAGATTAGGCTACACAGCCGCCTATGCCAAGCAGGCGGTCCGTGACAAACTAATAGAACACAAAGAATATATAGACAAATGGGGCGAGGACATGCCGGAAATCCTGGACTGGCGCTGGCCTTACTAAAAGGAGAAATAAATGGAACCGAATCTTGAAAAACTGAAACTTATTACACGTGATCTACGAAACGGAAAAGAATTTCCAAGAAGTCCACGCGAGACTCTGGCGGGATATGTATTGGCAGCAAGGGCACTGGATAAATGCCGGTCGGCTATTCTTGGGTGGGAAGGTGAATATCATACCGATTGCCCGGTTGACCGGAGATGGCTGCAATTTGCCGAAGTTGATTATAAGGCATTCAAAGAATTTGTTGCGACCGGAGCAAGTGATGATGAAGTTGCCGACTGGGTGGAAGAGCATTCCCTGCAGCGCCCGAGAATAGAAATTATTCTGTGGAACAATAAACTGCGTGATATGAGAATGAGTGATTTATCCGCAGAAACCCAGGAATACATGGAGGATTACATCCGCAAATATATACCCCGAAACCGGGTTATATACCACTGGTTCGATATATATGATATTGAAGAACAACGTATGTAGCTGATCCCGGAAGGTGAGATCACCTGTATCTCACCTTCCACATCATTTCTCAGACCCCTGTTCTTTCACATATAGTCTCACACCAAATATCTTCGTATTAGCGTTTATTTTCTTCTATTCTCGGGTAACATTGGGCAAGCATCCGTTTCATAAGGCATTGAATTCATTCAGAAATACATTGACGCCTGAAAGCGTACAAGGGGTGAACACTATGTCGGTATACAACCCGGTTCTCTATAGAGGAGACTACTCACAGCGACAAAAACAGGCCAATAGCAACAATGCTATATGTTATGTCGAACAACACTTCAACAGCTTCAGTAATCCCGATGCAAACTACGCCATGGCAGTGACTACCATCAACCAACCATCGAAGTCCAAAAGCTGGGGAGCCTGGTATGCTCAACGGGTAAGTGAAGAGTTTGGTATCCCATCAAATGGCATTAAAGTGGCAAAGCGGGGAGACCGAGGTTATGGAAACCTGTGTTATGCAACTATGCCCGCAATCCTGGTAGAACCATTCTTTATCAGCAATGAAAAAGGGGCGCAGTGGGCACACAGTGAATCCCAGCGCAATAAACTCGCCGAAATCCTGTCAGAAAGCATACGCGAGTTCTTCCCTGGCGGTGGTTTGGTAGTCTTTAGTGTTGGCCATATGTACAAGACCAGCAGTCCCTCAGATAGGGGAGCTTCGTGCCTGGGTGGTGGAACTGAAGCTGAGTTCGCCGAACTGGTCCTGCAGAGCTCTATGAATATGCTGGGAAAGGGGCTTATAAATGATACATCACAGGATGGTGCAGATGAACCGATTCCTGTAGACACAGTCTCAAGCTGGGCTGCTGATTCAGCAAAATGGGTCGTAGAAATGGGGATTTCTGACGGTACACGTCCCAAGGAACCAGTAACCCGTGAGGAACTATGGACAATGATCCACAGATATAGTCAGAAAGCACATCAATGATTATTCATCCAAATCATGTTCACCGGGAGTAACCGCATACAAATCAGCATGAACAGTACAGGACATCACTCATCCGGATTCAGATAATCGGCAGGTGGATACTGCCGGAATTATTGCTGCGGTGGTTACGGAAGTAATTTTTTCTACACGAGCTGAAGACCGAACTACCGCAGCCAAACATGTTGCTGCCAGAAAACTTATTACTACCAATACAATAATGGTATTCGTTAATTTGTTTGCAGACATAACTGCCTCCTTACCACTGTCAGATCAAAGGCTAAAGCTCTCGTATCGGATTCTGGATTCCGGGACGCCAAGATCCAGCAGCGCATCGAATACTATCCGCATCATTGCAGGAGGACCACAGACATAGTAAACTTTGGATTCGATGTCATCCCCTAACAATTTCTCAATCATTTCTCGGTTCGCATATTCATGCCCGCGCTGCCAGGTAGAACTGGGGGTGCTGAGTAAGTGAGTCAGGTTCAGCTTGGGTACTCCCCCTGACTCGATCTCTGCAAGTTCATCCCGAAATGCAATATCATCCTCAGTTCTGTTGAAACAAAGCATACGCACATTAATATCGGCATTAGTATCCCGCATATGCCTGAGCATACTCATTAATGGGGTAATCCCGATTCCTCCGGATATAAACACTAGATCATGCTCATCCGGATGCAGGACATATGAAAATCGACCAAATGGTCCCTGTAATTCTGCTGTATCTCCAGGTTTCGTAACTACAATTGTAGAGGTAAAGTTTCCTGATGATTTTATTGTCGTTGTAAAATAAGCATTTTCTGTAGGGGAAGATGAAATAGTAAACGGATGCTCCTCGACTTCCTTACTGCATTTTCTATGGAGAGTTAGAAAACCAAATTGTCCCGGCAGGTACTCAGGAATGCTTCCGCCATCTGCAGGAGCCAATTCAAGCGTGCAGACATCGTGTGTTTCTCGCTTTACACTTACAACTTGATAGGCATTCTTCTTACTAGTCAATGGGTCGTATAATGTATGCTTGATATATGCAATCACGCCAAACAATAATACAGCAGCCATCACATAATGCGTAGCTGGAAGTTCCACATCTGCACCGAGTATGAATGCGTGAATACCGACCAATACAAGAACTACTAGAGCTACAGCATTATGCAGCACCAGCCATTTCTCATACTCCATATTCAGCGTTTTGCGATAAATACTCACAATAGCCAGAACAAACAGTGATAACAGAGCCAGTTTCCCAACAATAATAGGAGCTGGTTGTAAAATAGATGTGATTAAGTCCAGATTGCCGTGACCTGCAGCCAGCAGTACAGGGTGTAAAAGCAGAACACTAGCTGCAACTACAGCCATTGCCTTGTGGAATCTAAAAATCTGATCCAATCCGAATGGTCTTTCAACCCACTTTATCCTCGCAGATATCACAAACTGCATCGCAAGAATAGAAAATCCCAGCAACGCCAACCTTGTGGCCAACTCTACAGGAAAAGGGTCTAGATCAGTCGGTTTTAGAAAAGCTGACATCACAACCGGTGCCACAACAATTAGGACATATATTACAACCCTCGATATCACAGCCCACATAATCTGTCTCCTTTTTGGAAATCTGACGTTGGATGTTCAAGTCATGCAGATAAACATCCTATGCAGTATACCCTGATTGCAAAGCAAATGAACTTATTCTTGTGCAGCATCTTTCTTATTATGATGCTTCTTGTGCTCCACATACAAAGTTAAAACCTTTATGTGATGTTGTAAATTCTCCAATCCAGTATGTAATAACAGCAATTGTTGTTATTACATATGCTCATATTTGTGCCGTAGACCACGTATTTGTATTGACAATTACAATACAGCCAGATAGTATAGATCAACCCGCTTTATTCACCAAGCTTCGCTTTTGCCCGGCAGTAGGGGCAAAAGCTGAGTCAGTCATGAATAATGCGGGCTAAACATTTTGCGCATCGAAAGGATGTCGAATGAATAGAGTATACATTATATTTTGCACAATAGTTGCGATATTTCTATTTAATAAATGTGGCTGGTCACAGAATATTGTTAGCGAACATGAACCTGGAGAGTGTGTGTTGTTTGATTTTGATAGCCAGTCAGCATTCGATGGCTGGACTGTTCGCGATCTAACTCATATGAGACCTGTCGCTTCACCCTGGGAGGGTCATGGTCAGGCAATGGAAGTAACTATAGATCCCTGGTCGCAAGGTCGTGAAGGCTGGCCGTCCTGCAATTATATAAAGCACATCCCCTGGCCGGCTAACTCATATGCATATCGATTATTAACTGCAAATATAAAGAATGTTGGCACTACTCAAGCAATATTCAAGCTCCAGATCCGCGACAGCAACGATGCCAGATATAACCCCACAGAGGCCATCACCCTGAGACCCGGTGAAGTATACAAACTGTCTGCAGATATATCCACAATACAGAAGAGACTTAATCTGACAGACCTTGTACAGTTCCACTTTTATGCAGACTACCCACCCCAGGGTTTCACAATTGTTGTCGATGATGTCTGCGTGTCCCCCGGTGTAGCACAGTCCTGTGACCGGGTGTCTGGGAGAATAGGTGATGCTGCAAGGTGGGTAAATTGGAATTGCCCTGCCGGGGAAATCAAAAACTCTCTCAATGCCCGCATTTCAAGAATGACCAGTGAAATCGCATCCATTCGCTCAGACTACCGTTCAATAAAAACCATATCCGACGCCAGGATACTTCTCGAGAAACTCGATATAATCGAAGCAAATACCGAGTCATTTAATAATAGTCTCGCCACGCAGTCCGGACGCGACCGGGCAAAAGCTTACATTCAGAAAACGGGAATTGCAGATGACTGGACACTTGGTCTGGAGAGCTCAATGGCTAAGGTTGCATACAACGCGATGCCGTTTGTAGGAACTTTTGGATCCCAAATATCGCTGGATGGAGCCAGAGGTGAATCAGTCCACAGTCAGATAGTCATAATCCCAACCAAAACCTCACTCTCATCAGTAACATTCAATTCATCAGCATTGAAAGGTCCCAATGGCAAAAATATCTCTATCATGATCAGACCTGTTGGTTTTCTGAAGACACAAAAACCACCATATGAAGTCTCGTATATTGGCTGGTGGCCCGATCCTCTTCTGGATAATCTCAAATCATTCTCCGTACCATATGGCGCACAGCAACCTTTATATATCAGCATCGATATCCCACGCAGTGTTACTGCCGGTATATACACAGGTAAAATCAGCGTAACCCCAAAAGGTAGAAAACCCCAGAGTATAACCATATACCTCAGAGTCCGTAACTTCACAATTCCCATCAAGCGCAATCTTAGAATCGCCGATGTCTACGCCGAAACTGTTGCCGAGAAGATCCACGCTAAGGCCTGGAATGATACCCTCAAATGGAAATACAGGGACTTCCTCCTGGCACACCGGTTGAATGTGGACAGCATCTATAAGACCTTCGATTTAATGAAGGAATCTGTTGCTGACCTTAAACGCCTCAAGGCTGGTGGACAAAACTTTGTGACCGTCAGCACCTGGGATGATGTTAAGGGTCTAAAATCCAGGCTCAAAGAGGCCGGGCTGCTGGACTGCATCTGGTGTTATGGATACGATGAGTTCCCGGTCGACCGTAAAGCTGAGGTCATCGATGGTTCAAGAACCTGGCGTGAACAATGGCCGGAAGCGAAAACAATGACTACCGCTGACCCCAGGCTCTCCGACGACCCCGCTGTGGATGCTTTGATAGATGCCTGGGTGCCTATATCTCCATCGATCGAAGTAGACAGCGCCATAATGCACCGCATCAGATCTCGCGGTAAAGAGGTTTGGTATTATGTCTGCATAGGCCCCAGCTATCCTTACGCCAACCTGCAGATAGAAAAGCCTGGAATAGAGCAGAGACTATTACTCGGATATATGATAGATAAGGTCAATGCCGGAGGATTTCTGTATTATGCTCTCAACCTGTGCGGAGCCAATACCAAACCTATATCTGATGGCCCGCTCTGCTCCTGGACCCCTGCCAGCTTTGCCGACTACAACGGGGACGGCGCAGTGTTTTACGAAGGTATCAACGGACCAGTCAGCACCATAAGACTTGAAAACATGCGCGACGGCATAGAGGACTACGAAACTAACTGCATATTAAAATCCATGCTTGCTCAAGCTGCCAGTAAGACTAACTGGAATGACAAACAGAAAAAGATCCTGGATTCTGCAAAGAAACTATCAGTAGTCCCGGACAGTATAGTTCGCAAACTCTCAGACTTCACCTACGACCCCAACCGCCTGGAACAATACCGATCATCAGTAAACCAGGCAATAGAAAACTTGATCCATTTGGGACTTAAACAGGTAGTGAACTGATGTCTGAAGCAAACACTCAAACCGCTCTACCCCGCTACAAGCAGGTGAAAGAAACGGTAATAGATTACATAAAAGCCCACACCCTCAAGCCAGGGGACAAAATCCCAACAGAGGCCGAACTCTGCACTCTTCTTGGCTACAGCCGGGTAACCATCAACCGGGCGATAAAAGAACTTGAGTGGGAAGGTGTATTAGAGAGAATACAGGGCAGTGGGACGTTCATTGCTGTCCCAAAGCCGCTGGGAGTCACTTACCGGCTGATGGTCTCATCCTACAGGACCAGCAGACAAGACTACTATCTGAATGAACTCTTCGCCGGGATAAGAGAGACCGCTGCTGAAACCGGAGTAGATATAGTTTTCTACACCCAGTCACTGGTTCCCAGACTGGAGGTTGTCCAGCAGGCAAGAGCAGATGGTGTATTTGTAATCGGCTGCGATTTGGACTCCCTGCGCCAATTTCTCGAACTCCACCGATCCGGAGTGCCGGTCGTAGGCACAGCTTTGAGGAACCGGATAGGTGAAGCCCCGCTGGTCTGCTCCGACAACCTCGATGGCGTCCGGCAGGCAGTATGCCACCTGCGCAATCTCAACCATACCAAAATCGCCTTCGTCTCCCCCGGAATAGAGACCAGCGACGTCCAGGAACGGCTTTACGGCTACCAGGAAGCAATGACAGAGTCAGGTGTCCGTGTAGACCCCACATACATCCTGGCATCCACACAATCAGCAGTAGTAGAGTTGCTGGAACCATGGTGGGACAATCTCGAATCCAAACCCACAGCAATACTGTGCAGCGGCTGGCTAGCAGGCAAAACAATCAACATGCTGACCCGTAAAAGCATCCGAATCCCTGCCGACCTATCGCTAATAATTATGGACAACATCCCGGAAGCCCCCCTGCAGGACCCACCCCTAACTGTAATCTCACAGCCAATTTTCGAGTTAGGTAAAAGAGGAATCGCCAAACTCCTTGAAATGCTGAAATCCAAAGACAACGGCCATCCCGAGATCTTGCCGACAAAACTGATTATAAGAAAGTCGACTGGACCAGCGTAGTCAAATATCCGAATATATCAAACAAACGTTAGTGACCAACCAATCCATTCGTGTTGAGCCCGCCTGACAATATGCACTGCTTGTCATTCCGTTCGTGCTGAGCCGCCGCAACATATGCACTACCCCGCTAATCCGTTCGTGCTGAGCCTGTCGAAGCACGGACGGAAGCACGACTGCAAGTGTTAGTGTTGATTATATAGATTACGAACCTTACTTTCCCTTCACCAAACCCATCGGGCTTGAGCGTAGAGGGTACAAGTACGGCTTCACTCCATTTACTCCGCCAGTGAACGGGATTACTTCTCCAGTTGCTATGTCAACCGTACATATTGCAGGTGTGTCATCTCGCTCACCCCAAATATAGGCAAAACGTCCTCCCAGCAGCTTGTTCCCACGCAGGATAAAATCGTTTATGGCTGCAAGTAGATTGCGGTCTCCAGTGAACCAGACTCGAGCCACCTCTACACTCCAGTTTCCATTCTTTGATATCTGGCTAATCTCAAGTGATTCACTCTTGTTCAGTGCATAGTCCATCATACCCGGAAATCCTTGAACACCAGCTTCTTTCCAGACCGGTGTGCCGGACTTTGGAGATATCTCAAAGCAGTAATTTTGATCATCCTTGCTGGTAATGATCATAACTTTCTCACCTGACCATGCAATAGATACTGGCCTAACACTTTCCGGTAATGTCACCAACTGTACATCCGTGTTGTCCTTTCCAATATGTCCGACAACTACACACCAGGTATCACCAAGAGACTTCCGAACAAAACCGGTCCATCGGTCTTGTTTATCATTGAAAGCCGCTTCACCAAAATCAAAAGCAGAATACAGCGGTGTCACTTTCCCTTTGCCATCTGCCTTAATATACAACAATTCATGCCCCGATCGTGACGTTCTCCGCTTGATGATAATCATGCCCTTATTCGACGGGTAATAATCCGACACTCCCGATGCTACTCGAACGCTGTTTGTCCCCAATAATGAACACTGATACAGATCGCCATTCAAGTTTGGCTCATTTGAAACCGGCTTGGTAAATAGTAGCGAATATGCCCAACTGTCAGTCGATCCTCCATATCTAAATGCCTTAGTGCTGGTCGTATACACATACTGTGAATTCTTGCATTTTAGAATGACAACCATACCCGGAGTCATCATCTGTGCATATATTCCGCCAATTTGAGGCATCCCCAGTGATGTGTCAGACCAGGTCGCAGGTTTCGCCGAAATAACATTAATCATATCCGCATGCACATTGAGCCTCTTTGCTAAATCTGCTTTACATTGCTCTGTCATAGGAGATCCTGCCTGATTCACAATCGGAGATGCACTGCTTGCACTTACAACAAACAGACTACAGGAAAATGCACTAATAACTGCAATCATTCTTAGTAATGAGATTCGGCGGAAACATAACAACTTGAAATAATTTCTATCGTTCATATAACTACGGTTTTTCATATTGGCTCTCCAAATCGCTCTAATACCTATACGACAAACAATCTGACAGTAACAACCATACCACTTTCATCGCTCATCCAAAACCTGCGGTCTTCCAATTGGTAGTGTAGACTTCAGGGACTTAATGATTATCCCACCTTTGGCGCTTGCTTTTGTAATCTGCACAGCTGCTGTAACCTGCGCACGCATATCCGTTATTCCATTCTTTTCAATCCGAACATCATCGCAGTTGTCGATTATTATCGAGGCACACGGTCGATATGACTTATCACTGGCTTTGGATATGCATTTATTACCTGCAATAACCGCCCCTTTAGTTGTTCCCGATTTATCCCTCCAAATCCGTTCATGCTGAGTGCAGTCGAAGCAGAACGAATCCCCCGTCCCAGCACATCCAATACATCTACTTAATCCTGGCAATCATATCAATCCCGTTAATCATGTTCAGAAAACTCCCGTCCTACTCGCCCACCAGAAATATCCTGTCCACAGATATACTCTTCACCGTATCATGATTATTCAGCGAACCAAACCAGATATAAGTATTGGGCTTGATCTCCTGAACTCCAAGGTCAAGAAGCTTATATTTGCCTTTTTCAAACTCACTAATATTTAACAGCCTGTCCATAAGGCTGACAGAGTCAAGGAAACTGAACATACCAATATTAAACGCTGTCCCTGAGTCTGCATCCGAGTCTATCTTAACTGAAGCATAGCAGTGCCACTTCCCCAGCATTTCCTCTGTCGAATGTATCTGCACCGACCAGTTATTACCAACCGTAGGCATCACAGCACAGACTCCGTTGGACGCTGCAGGGTCACCCACAAGCTCAGCTCCATACAGTCGAAATGCTGTATCCTGGATATCCAAATACTTCTTCGCGGACAGATCCCCTAGCTCGGGTGGAGTTTTGGCATTGGTAAACGGTAACTTCCACATCTTTAATGACGCTGCTATCGAAGTGTTCTCACTGATATACTTTACATTGTATCTATCAGCCGCTGCTGCGAACTCATCGACTGCCCTGCCCCTGTCCTTTGGCCCGATAAACTTAACATGGTTCTTGACAGCATAATCTTTCAGCTTTCCATACCGGGTAACCCACAGATAGTCTACGGGCAATCTCTCCCGACTGACTCTCTCTGCAAACACAGAATTCAACGCAACCGCCTTTTCAGCCGAATTTAATAGCTTCTGCGCTTCGAAGACGTCTCCGGGAGTCATCCAGTCCGATCCTTCACCTTTGGCATATGCATTTTCTACTAATCGCAGATATCTGGTCAGATAAGGGCTTGCCGATCCGTAGTATCCATCCATAAACTCCTTGACCAGTTTCTTCTCATCCAAGTCGGGATTCCACAACAGATGAGCTATGACCCAGGACCTGAGTCTTACAAAACAAGTTCCGTAGTTGAAACCATCCCCCTGCATAAACACACCAACAGCCTTGTTCTGGGCAAATGTCTTGATATTTGGGCCATACACCGAAAGTGTCGGGTTCGGATACAGATAATCACCAAAGTTCGCAATATAACTCCAGATATAAAGTTTTTGTGAGATGGCGCTCCACTTTGTAAGGTTGTCCATAAAAGCTTTATCGCGGGGATCGTCTGCAGTCAACGGTTTTCCATATGGACACTCTATACTGCAGAGCCTGATAAGCACATTCCTGCCGGGTTTTGCGTATTTGGGAGCATTCCGACTGCCTGCATAGGCCAGTGTCTCTATCAAAAAATCCGGATACTCTATATTGATATCGTCAGCCACCTTGTTTACAAAATCCACAAGCGGTCCAGCTGGAGAACCCTCGCGATCCTCGCTGGCTTTGCATTCCGGACACTGGCAAAATCCACCGCAGTCATTTTGTGATACAGAAATAATCCCCGCTTCCGGATTCTTCCTGACCATTTCCAGAGCATTCTTCACCAGTTCCTTGCGCATTTCTTCATTGCTGAGGCACAGCTGAGCATACTCCGATCTGCGTTTTCCATCGACAAGACTGTACCATTCCGGATGCAGTTTGAAATATTTCTCAGGAGGCAATAGCTGATAAAACGTATGACACCAGCCAAGTATCTTGAAGTGTCCACCATATTCAACCGGAGTAGACTGAAAATTGCCGGTAAGTTTCATCCTTGCTGCAAATGGATTGCTGTAAGCCACTTTCAAATGGGCTTCCCGGTAGATAATCTTCGGTACATAATGGATATCGAGTTTACCAACCACCAAATTCGATTTTCGGGGCACAAAGCGCTCATAATTGCTCCACCACCTGACCCCCAGTACATTCTCCAAAAATGTATAAACAGCGTATAAACTCCCGCGCGGCTGACCACCAGCAAGTATCAATGTGTCTCCGATAGTCTTAATAATAATCCCGTCAGTCCCAAGGGCAGCCCAGTCAGTCTTTGGTAAAAGTCTCTTTGCAGCATCAGTCTGGCCAACCAGAATAACCTTAAAATTTCCCGGCACTGCAGTTTCAGAAACAATCGGAAAACTAGCCCCGGTCATCAGCTGCAAGTGCTCCCGCAATTCTTTTGCCGCTGTAATTTCCGCTGGTATCGGACTACCAGGTAATGCGATCACATAACTGCTCCTGCCATCTTCAGCAAGGTTGATAGCCGCAACCGGAGTGAACATTCCAACAATCAGGATCAGTGCCAGTATAATTCTCTGCATATATGCCTCTGCTAAATATCAGGATAGTTTTCCTACCAATTATACATCGAAGACTTAGTGCATAAATAACTGGGTCTTGTGATATTTGCATATGTAGATTGTTTCCTGATTATAAATATTCTGTGTAACGTCCAGAACGCACGATACAAACAAGACTCAGCTAAAATTGCATTGTGTGACACAGAAGGAGTATCCACTATCTTCACAGAATACTTCAAACATGTATTGAATCAAATGTGAAATCATTATTATTCGTGGTGGACAACAATGGGTGACAGACGAATTCTAAAACCACTGACTGCAGTTCAATTACTCGATGAAGCAATATATCTGATCAGGAATAACATTGCACTCTTCTCATTTGTTTGCCTGATTCCGACATTCATCATAGGATCCCTCTAAAGTGGACCCCTTTGTCAATACAATAAAGTGCTGATATTTAAGTTAGGTATTTCTCCTTTGATAGATTGACTGAACATTCTTTCTTTCCCTTGCCCATATGCTATTTTTATGTCCAAG
>Ga0073936_10000538_pt1 | contig 58491 bp, 50 predicted proteins | sample AliMusrvi5mmetaG_FD_87041 | JGI IMG/M metagenome (GOLD analysis project Ga0073936, IMG submission 87041) | Freshwater lake bacterial and archeal communities from Alinen Mustajarvi, Finland, to study Microbial Dark Matter (Phase II) - Alinen... | ecosystem: Environmental > Aquatic > Freshwater >...
CACGTGGCCCGAAAATCATCGCGTCCTCGCGATGAGGCGAACCGCAGGTTGCATTTCGTGCCTTTAGGTGAAAAAGATGCGGCAAGCTTGGGATGATAACGAGGCGGAGCGGGTGGGGCTGGATAAGTATCCGCACCACCCGCGAGAACAATGTTAGCGCCCAAGATCGCCGCATCCGTTTTCACCCGAAATGCAATCTGCATTCTCAACAGCACTCCTGCTACCCCGGCGGCTGGGCTTGCCTACCGCCGGCGGAGCAGGACGGACAGCACATAGAAACCCATGGCATACAGCACGATCGTGGCCCCCGTGGCCGTGTCCCAGTAGAAGGACGAAACCAGCCCCGCCACGCCGGCCGTCATGCTGATGAGGATCGTCAGGAACACATAGGAGGTCGTGTGCCGGGCCAGGTTGCGTGCCGCCGCCGCCGGCAGGATCAGCAGCGAGTTGATCACCAGCAGCCCCACCCATTGCACGCTCACCGTCACCACTACGGCCACCACCATGGTGAAAAGGGTTTCCATCTCCCAGATGCGGATGCCGCGGCTGATGGCGAGCGACCGGTTCAGCTGGATGAAGAAAAGCCGGTTGAAAAAAAAGAACCACAGGGCGAGCGTGATGGCCAGCAGGGCCGCCAGCTGGATGAGCTCCATGGGGGTGATGGTCAGGACGTCGCCGATCAGGTAGCGGGCGTAGCGGGCGAATCCGCCCCCGCGTGAAAGCAGCACCACGCCGAGCGCCACCGTGAAGGCCATGATCAGGCCGATCAGGGTGTCCAGCCGCGCGGTGCTGTAGCGGTGCAGCAGGGTGATCACCCCGGCCAGCAGGATGGCGAAAAGGATCATGGCTGGCAGGGGGTTCCCCAGCCCCAGCAGCGCGCCGATGGCGATGCCGGTCAGCGCGGCATGCCCCATGGCGTCGGAAAAGAACACCATCTCGCTGTTGATGATCAGGCTGCCCAGCAGGCCGAACAGGGGCGCCGCCAGCAGGATGGCCAGCAGGGCGTGGCGCATGAAGCCGAAATCAAACCAGCTGAGCGGGAGCCATTCAAGCGGATTCATGGGGCGGTCCCTCCGGCGATTTGAGTTTGCAGATGTGCAGTGACGGATGCGAGGTCAGCTTGCGCACCTCGGGATGCGTCAGCACCTCTTCGGGCGCTCCGTCGCAGATCACGGTGTGCCGCAGGAAGATGATGCGGTCGGCCACGCGGGCGATGGATTCGATGTCGTGGGACACGATGAGGATGGAGAGGTCATACTGCTGGCGCAGTCGGGAGACGGTGCGGTAAAAAAGATCGATGCCCGCCGCATCCATGCCGGCCATCGGTTCGTCAAGCAGGAGCAGGTCGGGCAGGGGCTGGAGCGCGAGGGCCAGCAGCACCCGCTGGAGCTGTCCGCCGGAAAGCTGCGAAACCTGCTGGTTCAGCACATTGTCCAGCCCCACCTCGCGCAGCATGGTCAGGGCGTTTTCCCGGACATGGCGGGAGCGCCCCAGCCAGAGCGGCCGGCGCGAGAGCACGGCCGCGAACAGGTCCAGCACGCTGGCGGTCGTTGACGGATCGATCCGGACCTGCTGCGGCACATAGCCCACGCGCGGTTTGGTGAAGGCGGTGGCGCCGTCCAGATGCACGAAGCTCAGCCGGCCGGTGTGCGGGATTTCGCCCAGCATGGCCTTGAAGAGCGTGGTCTTGCCGGCGCCGTTGGGGCCCATGATGACGGTGAGTTCGCCGCAGTGCACGTGCAGGTTGATGTCGTGCAGGATGGTGTTGCCGTTGATGGTGACGCCGAAGTTGACCAGCCGCGTACAGCATCCGCCGCAGGCTTTGCCGCGGACGTGGTCGTGGATGGCGTTGAAATCCTGCAGATCGGGCATGCCGGTAAACTCCTTTGGCAGAAATTACTTCAGCGCGCGCTGGAGTTCGAGCAAATTCGCCTCCATTGTGCGCACATATGCGTCGGCCCGGGCCGGCCCGGTCACGCCGGGGTCGAGCGTGTAAATCCCGGCGCCGGTCTCCCGCGCAATCGTCAGGGCGGCGTCCGACGCGTATTGGGGCTCCACGAAAATCGCCGGGATGTGCCGGGCTTTGATCAGTGTCGCGGTCTGCACCAGTTCCCGGGGGCGCGGAATCATGCCGTCATCGGCCGTGACCACGGCGATGGCGTTGAAGTTGAACTCGCGCGCGAAATATACGAACGCCTCATGGAAGGTCACCAGGTCCCTGACCCTCAGGCGCTGGAGCTCCGGGCGCATGCGGTCACGCAGGGCTTCCAGTTGTGTCACATATTTTTGCGCCTGCTGTTTGTAGATGCCGGCATGTGCCGGGTCGGCGGCGGCCAGCTGCCGCGCGATGTTCTCCACCTGTTGGATGGCCAGGGTGGGGCTGGCCCATACATGCGGGTTGATGCCGTGCTCGTCGCGGAGCCATTCGATGCCCTCGCTGGCGTTGATGACCGCCGGCTTGCGCCCGCCCTGCAGGCTTTTGTCCAGGAAGGCTTCCATGCCGCCGCCGTTGATGACCACCGCGTCCGCGGCGGTCAGCCGCGCGATGTCATCGGGCGTGGCCTGGTAGTCATGCAGGCACCCGGTGGTGGGCCGTGTCAGGTTTTTGATCTCCACGCCCGGGATGTTGCCGGCAATATTCAGCGTATGGATGTACATCGGATAAAAGGACGTCAGGATGCGGAACGGGGTGTTGGTCGCGCCGTGTGCGTCCGGCAGCAGGGCGGCGGCCAGAAAAGCGAGGAGGCACGCTCCGGTCTGTAAGAATTTCATAGGTGCGATTGTAAAACAACGGCGGCTGGTTGGCGACAGGTTTCGCTGACAAAACAGCGGAAGGGTTCGCGGTTCAGGCAGGACGGAAGAAGATTTTTATCGCAAAGCCGCCAAGGCCGCAAAAGCTTGATTTATCCGTGGCACGAGGTCACGGGGATCATAGGAAAGCCCGCAGACCAATCTCGACTGCTACCGTTGTCCCGAAAAATCATTTTGTGCTGCACAAAATGAGGCGAACCATGGCACGCATTCGGTGTTCTGCCGGGAAAATGGCTGGACGATTTCATCCCGTCTGGTTTGTTGCGTCTCAGGCGCCGCTGGATAAGTATCCGCACCCCTCGCAAACCAATCCCGTTGTATCCACGTGGCCCGAAATTCATCGCGTCCTCGCGATGAGGCGAACCGCATGGCGCATTTCGGCGTCCCGAGTCTTCGAGGGACCGGGGAAAGAATGTGGTAAGTTTCGAGGGACGGCGCGACGTCGCGGGTGCCGCTGGATAAGCATCCGCGGCATCCCGCGAGAACAATGCCGGCCCCGGAAATCGCCGCATTATTCTCCACGCGAAATGCGCCATGCTTTCTCTGCACCGCTGACCAGAAATCATAACTCGGCGATCTGGGCGGTAGCGTCCGTTTGCACCCGAAATGCAACCTGCATTCTCACCCGCCCGCGCCGCCGTCGAGGCACCGCGCGATCTCGCGTTCCATGCCGCTGATGAAGCTGTCGATGCCGAACTTCTCCGCATGCCGGCGGATGGCCTGTGCGTCCCATGCGTGTGCGGCGGCCTGCTCAACGGCCGCCAGGAGTGCGTCCTCGGTCTGCTGGTGGAAGAAAACGCCGGTCTCGTTTTCCACGATGGTTTCCAATGCCCCGCCCCGGCCATAGGCCACCACCGGTTTGCCGCACGCCTGCGCTTCAAGCGGCACGATGCCGAAATCCTCTTCGCCCGGGAACACCAGCAGCCGGCATTGCCGGTAATTTTCAAGAATCTGGCCGTCGGACTGCCAGCCCAGGAATTCGATGTTGTGTCCCGCCATGGCGCGTAGCCGGCCGAACTCCGTGCCGGCTCCGATGATTTTCAGCGGCCGGCCGGACCGTGTGTAGGCGCGCACTGCGAGATCCACGCGTTTATACGGGACCAATGCGGAAACAATCAGGTCAAACGCGCCGCCCGGACGGGACTCCGGATCCGGTGTCCACAGGCCGGTGTCCACCGGTGGATAGACGACCCCGGCCTCGCGGCCGTAGAACCGGCGGATGCGCTCCTGCACATGGCGGCTGATGGCCACAAAATGGTCCACGCGCCGGCTGGCCCGGTGGTCCCATGTCCGCAGGGCGGCCAGCAGGGGACGGGTCAGCAGTGTTTTCAGGCGGTTGTCGCCAAAGTACTCTTCGTAAAATGTCCACGCATAGCGCATGGGCGTGAAACAATAACAGAGGTGGCGCGTGCCCGGCGCGGGGCGGATTCCCTTGGCGACGCAGTGGCTGGTGCTGATGAGCAGCTCCGCGCGCGCGGGATGCAGGCGGGAAATGGCCCATGGAAAAAGAGGTAGGAAGTAGCGGTATCGCCTGAAGATGCCGGGGATGCGCTGCAGCGGCGAGGTGTTGACCGGATGGGCGTTGATGGCCGGTGAGATGGCTGCGGGGTTGTGGATCAGCGTGAAAATCGGCGCGTCGGGAAATCCCTCGCACAGGATTTCCAGCACCCGTTCGCCGCCGCGCATGCCGGTGAGCCAGTCATGGCAGAGCGCGACCCGCCGCTGTTTCCATGATTCCGGAAAAAAATGTTCCTTCATAACCCCTTGCTTTCGCTGAATATCCTATTCGACCATAGCCGCCAGTTTCTGACAAGAATAAGTTCATGCCGTCTGGGCTCCCGGGCTGCGGGATTCGGGGTCCGGGGCGGCAAGTCCATGGGGCTGCGCCATGATCATCGTGTTACTACCGCGTTGCCGGTTGCTTGTTTGTTGACACGCGCGCGAAAATTAATAAATATAATGTAAGATTGCGAATGCGCATAAGCGGTGGGCTTTTCACTGTCGGGCATCATGCCGGGGTATGTGTAAGGGCATGTTGTTTCCGGAAAACCAGGGAAGGAGCGGCATCATGGTCGATGGATCGGAGGCGGCAGCGCCGGCATCAGTACCTTCGGCAATGAATTCCCAGCCGCGCCCGCAGGGCGTGGTGTTGATCGCCGACGACGAGGGGCCGGTGCGGCGCATGTGCGAAATATTCGTCCGGCGCCTGGGCTACACGGCGGTGGGCGTGGAGGATGGCGATGAGGCGGTGGCCTATTACAAGGCGCATGCCGGCGAGGTCGTGTGTGTGATGCTTGACCTCTCCATGCCGCGCATGGATGGCGCCATGGCGTTGCTCGAGTTGCAGGCCATCCGGCCGGATGTCAAGGCGATCCTGTGCAGCGGTTACACCGAGCATGAGGTTGCCCAGAAATTTGCGATCAAGGGCCTGGCCGGCTTCCTTCAAAAGCCCTATAGCTTGGGCGAATTTGAGGCCAAGATCAAAGCCGTGATTGGCAGCGGCTAGCGTCCCATAGGGACGCAGCCGAGGCTGGAGCTGTTTAGGCTGTAGGCTGAAGGTCGGAATGGAAGAAATGCGATTCCCGGAAATCGCAAAGGCCTTAAAACACAAACGGGCGGAAACGTTTGGGCTTCCCGACTCAGAATAACTCTCGCAAATCAATCCCGCCTGCTACCCATTGTCCCGAAAAATCATTTTGCCCTTGGCAAAATGAGGCGAACCATGGCACGCATTCGGTATTCTGCCGGCAAAACGGCTGGATAAGTTTGTCCCGGCTGGCAGGCGTCTCCGGCGGCGCTGGATACGCATCCGCACCCCTCGTAAACCAATCCCCGTTGTATTCACGTGGCCCGAAAATCATCGCGTCCTCGCGATGAGGCGAACCGCATGGCGCATTTCGGTGTCCCGAGTCTGCCTGCCCTGAGCTTTGCCGAAGGGCGAGGGACCGGGGAAAGAATGTGGTAAGTTCCGAGGGCCGGCGCGGCGTCGCGGGTGCCGCTGGATAAGCATCCGCGGCATCCCGCGAGAACAATGCCGGACCCGGAAATCGCCGCATTATTCTCCACGCGAAATGCGCCATGCTTTCTCTGCACCGCTAAACAGGAGTGATCTGGGTGCCCGCCCTTACTTCGCCCGCAGCCCCAGCCGGTAGAATGCGTTGGGATTGTCGAACATCAGCTGCCGGGCCAGCGCGCCGGCCTCCTCGCGGTTCATCACGCCATCCCGGACCTTCTCCGCCAGCACGCGCGCGATGTTCTCCCGCGCCATGGCGAGGTGGCCGTACACTTTTTCCACGATCGCATAGTCCCCGCCGAAGCCGAAGATCTTGGTGTTGGGCACCATCTCCAGCCATTCGCTGAGCGCGGCGCGGGCCTGGACCGGATTGATGATGTGCATCCAGGCCATGTTCAGGTGCACGCCGGGGAAATGCTTGGCCAGCACGGCGATTTCGCGCACCCACGGCATGCCGCCGTGGTAAAGGTCGAACCGCGCGGCCGGAAATGCTTCGATCAGCGGCTGCAGCAGCAGGGGATGCGCATCGGCGATGCGGCGGAAGTTCCCGGCCTGCAGCCCGGTGTGGAACACCATGGGCAGTCCCGCCGCTTCGGCGCGGGCCACCAGTTCGAAGATCAGGAAATCCTGCAGAGGGATGTTTTCATGCGGCCCGGGTGTCGGGCGGTTGCGGATGCGGTTGAACACCGCCTCGGCTTCGTGGCGCGGGGTCTTGCGGAAGCCGATCTGCCGCCCGTAGGCATGGATGGATTTGATGCCAACCACCTTGGGATTCGCGCGCCATTGTTCGACCTGCCGGGTCAGGCAGATGAGCAGGTCGTCCAGCGATCCGATCTCCTGCTGGTGCGCGGCGGCCATCTGGTCGAACGATGCGCGGTCGGCGGCATCCAGCACGCTGCCGCTGTCCGCCAGGTGATGGATATAGCCGGGAAAAGGCCCGGCGCCCAGCTGCAGGCAGTTGATGCAGGCGGCAATGTGGCAGCGGTCGCGCAGGATATGGTCGTAAAGGCCCGGCTTGCCGATCTCCTTCATGGCCCGGCTGACCGCTTCATAGGTTGAGTCATTCAGGTCCGGGATGCCCAGGATATCGCGTATGGTGATCTGCGCGGCGCGCGCATAGCTGCCCGTGCGGATGGCGGCGTAGAATGGACGGAACCGCTGCCAGCGCGTGGCCGGCAACAGCGTGCGGTCGGCGAACGCGGTCATGTCAGCAGGGGTGGCGCCGGCGGAAACCAGGTCCGCCTCGCAGTAGTGCTCGAACAGCGCGTAGAAGTCGCGCGGTTTCTTGAGATAGTCCGCTTCCGGCGGCAGGTGTTCGTGCCCGTCGATCACCGGAATAGTGCGCAGCTCATCCAGCAGGTCGCCGGTTAATGTGTCCATCGTCATGCGGGGAATGATAGGCGGCCGAAATGGAAAATGGAAGCAGGATTGCTTGCAGGTAATTTGGCTTGTGAATGATGGGTCTGTTCCCTAAAATGCCGACTATGAGCCACGAATTTATCCGTTTTGCATCTGGGTTGCGTGTTGCGGTGCTGGGGGTGGCTCTCTTTGTCCTCGGCGGGCCGCGCGAGTGCCGGGCCGTGCTTTATGTGGCCGCATCCGCCGGCGGCCTGGCGGATGGTGGCTCCTGGAGCAATGCGTTCACCGGGTTGCCGCAGGCGCTGGCGGCTGCCGTCGCGGGCGACCAGGTGTGGGTGAAAGCGGCGGTCTACGGTTCCTTCACGCAGGCCGTGGGCGTGGCGGTCTATGGTGGCTTTGCGGGCGATGAGACCGACCTCTCGCAGCGGAATTGGACCAATCGGGTCACCGTCATTGACGGGGCGGGGGGCCGGGCGGTGACCGGCGCGCGCGGGGCCGTGCTGGACGGCTTTGTCATCACCAACACCGCCGGGGCGGGTGGCGGCGTGTATATGTATCGCGTCGGCGGAACGCTCCGTAACTGTCGGTTTATCGGCAATTCCGGCGGCGCGGCTGTCAGCCTGCTGCAGAACGGCGGCAACGACGGGGTTGGCGGGGTCGCGCTGGTGCAGCGCTGTGTGTTTCAGGGCAATTCCGGTGGCATCAGTTACAGCGGCCGCAACAATCTGGTCTCGGGCCCGCATCTGGCCGTCATTGACGGCTGCCTGTTTGTCGGCAACACCGATAGCGCGATCAACACCGAGCATGCCTGCGACTGGCTGCGGATTGAAAACTGCGTGTTCAACAACAATTCGGCGGTCAACGGCGGCGCGATCTACATGGGGTATTCGCAATATGCGTTGGCCACCACGGTGGGGGTTTACAACTGCACCTTTGTTGACAACCAGGCCGCCAGCTATGGCAAGGCGGTTTTCCTCAGCTATCAGACGCCCCTGCTGGCGCTCGTCAACTGCATCATCCGCGGCGCCGACACCAGCCAGATCGAACTGCGGGACGGAACCCCGGAATTGACTGTCAGCTATTGCCATTTGCAGAATGGAACGAACTCCATCCATGTCAGGAACGGCGTGCTGGTGGATGGGGGCGGGAACAGCAGTGAGGATCCATTGTTCCAGGATCCCGACGGTGCGGATAATGTGCCCGGCACGCTTGATGACAACTTCCGTCTCGCACAGACCAGTCCTTGCGTGGACAGCGGAACGGCGACCAACGCGCCGGACCATGACATGGCTGGCGAAGTCCGTCCGCAGGGGAAAGGCTATGACCGCGGTGCCTTTGAATCGCCCAAGCCTGTTTACGGCATGTTCATGCTGTTCTTCTGATATGGCCGCATTCTCTGGCGACAATTTCGCACGGCTGTGCTGTAATGAATCACCCGGAGGTTGAAGATGATCAGGACAATGGTTGGTGTGGCGGCGCCCGCGATCGCAATGGCATTGATGTTTGCATCTGCGTGCCGGGCGGAGAAGTGCTCATGCCCATGCACGGCGGACACGTATGTCCAGCTTGCGGAAGGCATCCCATGGTCCGTGGACAGGGCGGGCCGTGCCTGCGAAGGCCTTTACCCCGGATCAAACCGGAATGTCATCACGGATGGCGACAGGATGCACAACCCGGCGGGGGATTTGCGGGACGCCCTGTTCAAGTTCGACCTGGCCGGGATATCCGGCGTTGTCAGCAACGCGACGCTCAGACTCACCTGCACCTTGGAAAAATCCACAGGGCATGTGGCGACCGTGACGGTCCACCCGCTGTATGTGGATTGGTCGGAATCCGGTGCGGACTGGACCATGCGGACTTCGACCCAGTCCTGGAACAACGGCGCCATTGAGGGTGGTGGGAATTATGACCCGGTGCCCGCCGCCACCCGGGTGAACACGCTGGCGGAGGACTGGACCCGCACCCATGTTGAATTCGACGTCACGGCCCTGGTCAATCGATGGATCAACGGGGACCTCACCAACCACGGGCTGCTCCTGATGTCCGCCAGCGACAACGGCCAGGGCAAGCGTATGGACTGGTGTTCACGTGACGGTAATCCGTGGCGCTCGAACGACTGGCCGCAACTGATTGTCTACACCGCGCCGCCCTCCGGCACGAACCTGCAACCGTCCGCCCCTGTTGGCGTCAGCCATGATTGACAACCAAAGTTGCCGTGTATAGCATTCAGGCAAGTCGATGAAAACAATGACAACCATCGCGCTTCTGATTTGGGTCACAGTGGTCTTTGGCTGGGACATATGGATAAACAAATGGCGCGGGCTTCTGCAATGTGCCGTGATAATCATTGCTGCTATACTAATGGTGCTTGGTGAACATTTTCAGTTTAACGGGAATCTGGCGGCCTTGGCATTTGTGGCAATCGTTGTTGTAGCGCATTTCACTGTCGGTCACGGTCGTAGGCGATCCGATAAGGAATAGCTATGAGGGTCACGGTTTCGACAAGCGACAATTAGCCCACCTTACATTCGTCCTCTCCGTCCGTTCGTCCATCCACCGTCCTCAATCCGCTTGCCCGTCATCCGGATTTGTGCGCGGATTTGGGTCAGCCCCTGCCTTGACACTTAAGCCCTCTAATGCGGGGAATCTTTTTCGCGCTGTGCCCCGCATGGCTTCCGAGCGACGCGGGGCTTTTCATAGTTGAAAATTCCGGCCTTCTGCACCTTCAGCCCAATACAATCTAACAGCCTTTTCCTGCACCCTCTCCTTGACCCTCGCCCCTGTTTTCAACTACTCTGCTTTCAAGGTTGGGGTTGCTGTTTTTGGCGCATAATAAACTGTCGGATTTGTGGAAGCATAAAGGGAGAGACCGCGTGAAGAAGAATATGATGCTGTACCTGAGCCGGAATGACGTGGAATGCGTGAAGCTGTCGATGGAGGAGATCATCAAGGCGTTGGAGGCCATGTTCCGCGAGAAGGGCGAGGGCCGGGTTGAAATGCCGCCCAAGCCCGGGATCCACACGCGCAAGGACGCGTTCATCCACGCCATGCCGGCCTACATACCGAGCATGAATTCAGCCGGCATGAAATGGGTCTCGGGCTATCCCGGGAACCAGGCGAAGGGGCTTCCCTACATTACCGGCCTGCTCATCCTGAACGACCCCGACACCGGCATGCCCCTGGTGGTGATGGATGCAACCTGGATCACCGCGCAGCGGACCGGCGCGGCGACCGCGCTTGCCGCAAAGTACCTGGCGCGCAAGGAAAGCTCGTCGGCGGGCATCCTGGCCTGCGGCGTCCAGGGCCGGAGCAACCTGGAGGCGTTGGCCTGCCTGTTCAAGCTCACCAAAATCAAGGCGTATGATATGTACCCGGACGTCGCAAAACGCTTTGCGCGCGAGATGTCTGCGGTGGTGCACACCGACATCGAAGTCGTCGCGAACCCGAAGGACGCGGTCGTGGGGTTGGATCTGGTGGTCACCAGCGGCCCGATCCTGAAGGATCCTACTCCGGTGATCGAGGCGGGCTGGCTCGCCGAGGGCGCCTTTGCCTCCCCCGTGGATTTTGATTCCTACTGGAAGGGCGCTGCGCTGAGGCAGGCCGACAAACTGGCGACGGACGACATCAGCCAGATGGAGTACTATCGCAAGGCCGGCTATTTCAAGGACACGCCGCAGCCCTATGCCGATTTGGGCGCGATTGTCGCCGGCAAGAAGCCGGGCCGGGAGAAAGCCAGTGAGCGCACGATCTCCATCAATCTCGGTATTGCCCTGGACGACATGGCCACCGCCATCCTGGTTTACAAGAAAGCCTGTGAGCTGGGGCTGGGAACGGAACTTCCCCTGTAAACGCGGCGGATCAAGCTATTAGGGTCACGGTCTCGACAAGCGACAATCAGGCCGCAGGTTGCTTTCCTTTGCGCCCTCCGCGAAAATTCGTCAATAAAAAATTCATGAAAAATTCGTGTTCATAATGTTTCAAACTGTTTCACAGTGTTGCATTTTCCCGCCATTTGGCCGACTCCGCCCCGAACTCCGAAAAACCGGGTGTATGATCATGAGCGTCGGGCGATATTGCCGCTCCGCGGAGAGCGGAGAAGTTTTAACTGCGAAACACGCAGAAGGCGCGAAAGGGTGCGAATGAAGACTCGTGCATATTGTCGTGCATGGGCGGTTGAAAATAAAGGAACGGAATTGTCTGGATTTTCTAATGGTCTGACAGCCTGCAGTCTATCTGCCTGCATCCTTGAGGGATGCCGCAGAAATCAAAGTAAATCAAACCAGATCAAACCAAATCCGACCAAATCAAACCATTATTTTTTTTCACACGCGGACAGGGTTTTTCGCATTTTACACCGTTCCGCGGCTGCGGTTGCCCCGTCCGCAGTGCCGGATGCGCCATGCGCCGCTACGGATGGATACCTTGGGTTTAGGCTTGTCGCAGGGCGGGGTCTTTCGTTAAAGTTTCCTTTTTACCAAAAAAGCCCGTGAAACGGATGGGAAAGAGCAGGCGACATGAAAGAAATAGGCGTGGGGTTGCTGGGGTTTGGAACGGTCGGCGCCGGGGTGGTGGAGTGTCTGCAAAATAACGGCGACGTGATTGCAGAACGCCTGGGCGCCCGTCTGGTCCTCCGTAAAATCGCGGACGTGGATCTGGTCAGGGACCGCGGCGTGAAAGTGCCGGCCGGCGTGCTGATCAAGGATGCGGCCGCCGTGATCGCGGACCCGCAGGTCCAGGTGGTGGTGGAACTCATCGGCGGCACGGGCGTGGCCAGAAAGTTTGTGACCATGGCCCTGGAGGCCGGCAAGTCGGTGGTGACCGCCAACAAGGCGCTGCTGGCCAAGCATGGCGCGGAGCTGTTCAAGATCGCGGAGGAGCACAACGCGGATATCCATTTCGGCGCCAGCGTGGGCGGCGGCATCCCCATCATCCGCACGCTGCGCTCGGGCCTGATCGCCAACCACGTCAACAGCATGTACGGCATTTTGAACGGTACCTGCAACTACATCCTGACCCGCATGGAGCAGGAGAAGCTGCCGTTTGACAAGGCGCTGGCCGAGGCGCAGGCCGCCGGCTATGCCGAGGCGAACCCCGGCCTGGATATTGACGGCCATGACACGGCGCACAAGGCGACCATCCTGGCCTCCATGGCCTATGGCCCGGTCTCGCTGGACCAGGTGTATGTGGAAGGCATCGGCAGCCTCACGGATGTGGACATCCAGTATGCGCTGGATTTCGGCTACCGGATCAAGCTGCTGGCGGTCATCAAAAACATCGACGGCAAGGTGGAGGTGCGCGTGCATCCTACCATGGTGCCGCTCGGCCACATGCTGGCCTCCGTCAACGGCGTGTTCAACGCGGTCATGGTGGATTGCGATTTTGCCGGCCGCACGCTGTATTACGGCCGCGGTGCCGGCCGCGCCCCCACGGCCAGCACGGTGCTCAGCGACATTGCGGATGTGGCCAAGAACCTGATGGTCAAGGCGCCGCGCCGTTTCCCGGTGCTCCAGTACACCCTGAAGCCGCCAATGATGCGGCCCATGGGTGAGATCACCTCCCGCTACTACCTGCGCCTGGCGCTGAAAAACCAGGCTGGCGTGCTGGCGAAAATCACCGCGCTGCTGGGCGAGCAGGACATCAGCATCGCCTCGGTCCTGCAGAAGGAGATCGGCACGGGCGCCCATGTGCCCGTGGTGATCCTGACCCACAAGGCATCGGAGGCGGCCTGCAGCACGGCCCTGCAGAAAATCGATGCGCTCGACGTGGTGGGCGCTAAAACCATCAAACTGAGAATCGAAGACTGATGAAAGTATGTAAATTCGGCGGAACATCGTTGGCGGATGCCGGGCAGATCCGGAAAGTGTGCGACATCGTCACTGCCGATCCGGCGCGGCGGATCGTGGTGGTTTCGGCCCCCGGCAAGCGCCATGCCAAGGATACCAAGGTGACCGACCTGCTGATCCAGTGCGCCGAGGCCAGGCTCAACGGCGGCACGGCAGAAGCCGAACTGCAGGCCGTGGTGGAGCGCTATGCCTCCATCCAGCAGGAGCTGGGCCTGCCTGCCTCGCTGATGGCAGAGATCGAAAAGGATTTGCGCGGCCGGCTGGCCGGACGGACGGAGGACCAGGGGCGGTTCATGGATTCGCTCAAGGCCGCCGGCGAGGACAATGCCGCCAAGGTGGTGGCGGCGGCGATGAACAAGCTGGGCCATGCGGCGCGGTATGTGAACCCCAAGGACGCCGGCATGCTGCTGAGCGACGATCCGGGCAACGCGATGGTCCTGCCCGAGGCCTATGTGCAGTTGGCCCGTAATCTGGGCGGCGTGAAGGATATTGTCATTTTCCCGGGCTTTTTCGGCAGCACGCTCAAGGGTGATGTGGTGACATTCCCGCGCGGCGGATCGGACATCACCGGCGCCATCCTGGCGGCCGCGGTCAAGGCGGAAGTGTATGAGAATTTCACGGATGTGGATTCGGTTTTCGCGGTGGATCCCCGCATCGTGTCCGGCGCCAGCGCCATCGAGGTGCTGACCTACCGGGAGATGCGCGAGCTGGCGTATGCCGGGTTCGGCGTGTTCCACGATGAGGCGATCATCCCGGCGGTGCATGCGCACATCCCCATCTGCATCAAGAATACCAATCGGCCGGACGCGCCGGGCACCCGCATCGTGCCTGCCCGCGCCCAGACGGCCGGGGCCGTGGTTGGCATCGCCAGCGCGGAGGGGTTCTGCAATATCTACGTGGATAAATACCTCATGAATCGCGAGGTGGGTTTCGGCCGCCGTTTCCTGCAGATCCTTGAGGATGAGGGCGCGTCCTATGAGCATATGCCTTCGGGTATTGACAACGTGTCCGTGGTGCTCCGCGAGAAGGAGTTCGACGCCGCCCGCGAGGCGCGTGTGGTGGACCGGATCAAGCACGAGCTGAAGCCCGACGCGGTGCTGGTGGAGCGCGGCATGTCGCTCATCATGGTGGTGGGCGAGGGCATGTATTACACCGTGGGCATGGCCGCGCGCGCCACGGCGGCGCTGGCGGAGGCGGGCGTGAATATCGAGATGTTCAACCAGGGCTCATCGGAAATCAGCATGATGTTCGGGGTCAAGTCCATGGACCGCCAGAAGGCGGTGCTGGCCCTGTACCGCGCGTTTTTCAGCTGAACAAAGGGAATGGGTGCGCGGTATGAATCCGACCATGGAAAAGAATTACGATCCCGCCAAAATTGAGGCCAAATGGTATGCCGCATGGCTGGAGCGCCGTGTGTTCCATGGCGAGTCCGGCCGCGGCGGCACCCCGTATTGCATCATGATCCCGCCGCCCAATGTGACGGGCATCCTGCACATGGGCCATGCGCTCAACAACACCATCCAGGACATCCTCGTCCGCTGGCACCGCATGCAGGGCATGAATACGGTCTGGATGCCCGGTACGGATCATGCCGGCATCGCCACCCAGAACGTGGTGGAGAAGGCGTTGCGCAAGGAGGGCCTTTCCCGCGAGAAGCTGGGCCGTGAGGCGTTTGTGGAGCGGGTGTGGCAGTGGAAGCACGAATACGGCAGTACCATCATCAACCAGCTCAAGACGCTGGGCTCCGCGTGCGACTGGGAGCGCGAGCGCTTCACCATGGATGAGGGGCTCAGCCGCGCCGTGACCGAGGTCTTTGTGCGGCTCTACAACAAGGGCCTGATCTACCGCGGCAAGCGCATCATCAACTGGTGCCCGCGCTGCCGCACCGCCCTTTCGGACGAGGAGAGCGAGCATCAGGATTCGGCCGGCAAGCTGTATTACATCCGCTATCCGCTGACGGCTCCGGCTGCGGCGGGGCCCGCTTGTCTCATTGTGGCCACGACCCGGCCGGAAACCATGCTGGGCGATGTGGCCGTGGCGGTGAACCCCGAAGATGGCCGCTACCGGGCGTGGGTGGGGAAGACATTGAACCTGCCCATCCTCAACCGTGCCATCCCGGTGATTGCCGATGACTATGTGGACCCGAAATTCGGCACCGGCGCGGTGAAGGTGACGCCCGCGCATGACCCGAACGATTATGAAATGGGCCTGCGCCACAGCCTCATCCCCATCAATGTGATGACCGATGCGGCGCACATGAATGATGAAGCCGGGCCTTATGCCGGGCTCGACCGGTTCGAGTGTCGCAAGAAGCTGGTGGCTGACCTCGAGGCCGCCGGGCTCATGGAGAAGATTGAAGACCACCAGAACGCGGTGGGCCATTGCTACCGGTGCGACACGGTGGTGGAGCCCCGCCTGTCGCCGCAGTGGTTCGTGAAGATGAAGCCGCTGGCGGAGCCCGCGATCGCGGTGGTGCGCAATGAGCAGATTAAGTTTGTGCCCGCCCGCTGGACCAAGGTGTATCTGGACTGGATGGAAAACATCCGCGACTGGTGCATCTCCCGCCAGATCTGGTGGGGACATCGTATCCCGGTTTATTATTGCGACGGCTGCGGCAGGGAGTGGGCGGCGGTCGGTGCGCCGTCGGCGTGTCCCGGCTGCGGCGGCAAACAGTTCCGCCAGGATCCGGATGTGCTGGACACATGGTTCTCCTCGTGGCTCTGGCCGTTCAGCACTTTCGGCTGGCCGGAAACCAATGCGGACCTCAAATTCTACTATCCCACCAACACCCTGGTGACGGCCTCGGAAATCATTTTCTTCTGGGTGGCCCGCATGATCATGGCCGGCATGGAGTTCATGGGCGACATCCCGTTCCGCGAGGTTTACATCCACGGCACGGTCCGCGACGACAAGGGCCGGAAGATGAGCAAGAGCCTCGGCAATTCGATCGACCCGCGCGACATCATCCGCGAGTTCAGCGCCGATGCGCTGCGCTTCAGCCTGACCATGCTAACCGCGACCGGCCAGGATGTGTACATCAGCAAGGACAAATTCGAGCTGGGCCGGAATTTCGGCACCAAGATCTGGAATGCCGCGCGGTTCATGCAGATGCACACGCCCGAGGCGCCGCACGGCGCCTCGGGCGCGCAGTTGCCCGCCATCCAGGCGGCGTTGCTCAGCCCGGACGACCGGCACCTGATCTTCCGCCTGCAGGACGCCATCCGCGAGGTGGACGATAATCTTGAAAAGTGCCGCTTCAACGATGCGGCGCATGCGCTCTATGATTTCTTCTGGCACCAGTTCTGCGACTGGTACCTCGAATATGCCAAGGATATCCTCTACGGTGCGGATTCGCCGCGCCGGCAGCAGACCGTGCGGCTGATGCATTATGTGTTCGCCTCGGGCTTGAAGCTGCTCCATCCCTTCATGCCGTTCCTGACCGAGGAGCTGTGGCATGCCATGGGCTATGGGGATGCGAAAGAGCTGCTGATCACCGTGGCGTGGCCGAAGCTGCTGGATGACGCGCTGCTCAAGGGGTGGGGCGTGGATGCCGGAATCGCCGCATATGTGGAAGACAAGCATGAGCTGATCCGTGCCGGCCGGACCCTGCGTGCGGACTACGACATCGCGCCGTCGGAAAAGATCAGCTATATCATCAAGCCCGCCACGCCTGAGGGCGATGCATTGCTCAAGGCCGACCAGCCTATGATCAAGGCGCTTTTGCGGGCGGAGCAGGTTGACATCAACGCTGGTTTTGACTCCCGTGGGCCTGTGCCCAGCCTGGTCGTGAAGCTGGCCGCCATCTATATGCCCATCGAGGGCCATGTGGATGTGGCGGCTGAGATCCAGAAGTTGACCGGTCAGGTGGCCAAGTTGGACCAGGAGCTGGCGCGGGTCACGGCCAAGCTCGGCAATCCGGATTTTGTCAGCCGGGCCAAGCCCGAGGCGGTGGAGCAGCAGCGGGCCAAGGAGCGCGAGCAGCTGGAAAACAAGGACCGGCTCAACCGCATGCTGGAGACCTTGCGCGGGCTTCAAAAAGGGTAGGGCTGTCGCCGGCGGCTGTCCGGCACGCATGGTGGAGGGCGGGATGAAGGTGAAAACCAGACACCGTCTGAAATTCATTTTCTTGGCCGTTGCGATCGTGTTCGCGGGGCTGAATCTGATGGCCTACCGGCATGTCCGCGCCATGTTCACCTATGCGCCGGGCGGTGATCGCACTCCCAAGCCCGAATTCCTGTCGTTTGCTGGAAAAATCAGGCTGCTGATCAACGGCGTGAATATTCCGCGCCCTGAAGTGGATGTGCCGCCGTCCGCGCTGGCGGTGGATGCCGTGCCGGTCACCATCCATCTGGCCGACCGCTCCTGGATTTCCGCCTGGTATTGCGGCCGTGGCGCAGACGCGCCGCTGGTGATCCTTTTCCATGGCTATGCCGCCTGCAAGGCATACCAGCTGCGGGAGGCGCGGGCTTTCCTCGCGATGGGCTGCTCCGTGCTGATGGTGGATTTCCGGGGGTCGGGCGGATCTTCGGGTTCGGACACCACCATCGGCTACCGTGAGGCGGATGATGTGGCGGCGGTGGTTCAGTATGCCCGCGGCCATTTTGTTTTTTCCAAACTGGTGCTGTTCGGACAGTCCATGGGGGCGGCCGCGGTCCTGCGTGCGATCCACCATGACGGGATCAGGCCGGATGCGGTGATCATCGAGGCGGTGTTTGACACCATGCTCAACACGGTGCGGAATCGGTTCAGGATTATGAAGGTTCCTTCATTCCCCTCGGCGGAACTGCTGGTTTTCTGGGGTGGCGTGCAGAAACATTTTAATGCGTTTGAGAATTGCCCGGTGCGGTATGCCGTCCGTGTGACCTGTCCGGCGCTCTTCATGCACGGGGTCGATGATCCCCGCGCGCGGGTTGCGGATGCGCGGCGCGTGTATGATGCGGTGCCCGGCAGGAAGCAGTTTGTTGAATTTCCGGCAACCGGCCATGAGTCCTATGTTGCCCGTTATCCGTCACAATGGACCGACACGGTCAGCCGGTTCATTGCCGGGATCAAAGCGGACCATCCGCGGTCTGCGCCGTGATATCTTAGAGCCTATCCGAAAACCCACTGGGCCATGACATGGCGGGTTCTGCCCTGTCCGCAAGGAATCCATTCATGTTGTGAAGATTTGCCGGAAAACCCGCATCACAGTCTCAGGCTTTGGCTTCCATCAGGTAAAGAGTGCGCGCGGTTTGCGGAATGGCCGACTTGCGGGCAATGTTGAATTCCTGCCCGAATGCCGTTTCGAAGTTTTCCGGGGTGTACCAGTCGAACACATCCTTGCGTGTGGCCAGCAGGCGCTGGACCTGCGAGTCCTCCCGTGGTACAAATTCAATGATGAGCGCGGGTGCGCAGGCGCGCAGGAATGCGGCCAGCGCTGTAAAAGGCACATTGTTGCCGATGCACAGGTGGTGGATGAGTGCCAGCGCCATGACCAGATCCGCTGGACCGCGCGCGAGCAGGGAGTCCCGTTCCTGGTGTGCCCAGCCCTGTGATGGCGCGGGATTGGCTAGGTCGCAGAGCAGCGGGAGCATATGTGTTTCCTGTTTGTCCCGGACCTGCCGGTAGTTTAATTCAACGGCGGCAGGATCGATGTCAAAGGCCATGGTGTTGGCGCCGCGTGCGGCGGCCAGCCGGCTGAACACGCCGGTGTTGGCGCCGAAATCCCATGCGGTGTGGGGTGGATGTGCGTCCAGGAATGCGCCCACCAGGGTTTGTTTGAGCTGCTGCGCCTCGTTGGTGTAGTTGGTGTTCTGGTAGTAGTCCGCCCATTCCGTTCCCTCGGGTATCCATTTGAGGCTTGCGACCGTTCGTTCAAGCCCGTCTACAATGGCCAGCAGCTGGTGGCGGCTCAGCCGGGCGGTCCGGGTGTGGCGGATGTCGGTGTTGCCCGCATGGCGTGTCTGCAGCTTGGCGTGCAGGTGCAGGTGCATGCCCAGGCTCAGTGAAAATCGTGTGCGGTTGGGCAGGAGTGATGAGGCCAGGTTCAGGGGAATCCCGTCGATATGGACACGCGCAAGCTGGCCCAGCCGGATATCGCGGTGGCTCATCAGGGCAAGCGGGGCCAGGAAATGCTGGCAGAACTGGCGGTAGGCGCCCCATGGCTGGCCCTCCTCAAGTGTTTCAAAGGAAAGCGTGTCAATCAGGATGGGGCGTCCCTTGTGGAATTGGATGTTGTACGCGCTGGCATCCTTGAGGGTCATGTTGTGCTCGATGGCGGTCTTCTGGATGCGCAGGGTCAGCAGCGCGGCATCCTTCCACTGGCTGAACGACCATTCGTAGGGATAGGAAATAAAGGCGACTTTTTCAGGCTGGAGCACTTTGTAGGCGGACGGGTCGTTCCACTCGGACGTGACATCCTTGTGCGGGATCATCAACCCGTCGGCAATCAGGCGCTTGAACAGTCCGGACGTGACCGCCTGGTCAAAATGCGGCTGATATGGTGCGGCCACGCGGCGGAAAATATCGTTGCCTTGCCGGAAAACAACACCGCTTGGGTCGCGGAATGAAGCGGCATGGGGCTGGGGGCTAGACATGGCGGTCTGGGGCTGATGGCGGTCGGCGCCGGTTCAGTTTTGATTTCAGCCATACGAAGCTGCGGCTGATGGCATGCCGGCATGCGTAGGAAACCCCCGCCACGCCGGCAATCAGCAGCTGAATCACATAACTGCCTGTTCCCATGTCAATATAAGCCAGCATCATGGTGCTCTCGCTTTATGTGTTGATCCAACCTCTGGTTCGAACTTAAGCTCCCGGTTAAATTTCACGGCCCACCGCCGCCGCCACGGTGCGCATGCGCGTCATGGCCTTGGCGAAACGCGAAGGAGTCAACGATTGGGATCCGTCCGACCATGCCTCGTGCGGGTTTGGGTGCACTTCAATCATGATTCCGTCGGCTCCGGCGGCAATGGCGGCCAGCGCCATGTCTTCCACATATTTGGCGTCGCCGGTGCCGTGGCTGGGGTCCACCACCACGGGCAGGTGGGTTTCGTGTTTCAGCACGGAGATGGCGCTCAGGTCCAGCGTGTTGCGCGTGGCGTTTTCAAAGGTGCGGATGCCGCGCTCGCAGAGGATCACCTGCATGTTGCCCTGGGCCATGATATATTCGGCCGACATCAGCCATTCGCGGACCGTGTTGGCCAGTCCGCGTTTGAGCAGGATGGGTTTCTTCAGTTGGCCCACGGCTTTCAGCAGGTCGAAGTTCTGCATGTTGCGCGCGCCGATCTGGATGATGTCGGCATAGCGGTCCACCAGCTCGATCACGCTTTCTGTCATGAGTTCCGTGCAGATGGGCAGCCCGGTTTTCGTGCGGGCTGTGGCCAGCATGGCCAGCCCTTCTTCGGCCAGCCCCTGGAAGCTGTAGGGCGAGGTGCGCGGCTTGTAGGCGCCGCCTCGCAGCACGGTGGCGCCGGCGTCGTGCACGGCGATGGCTGTGTCGCAGATCTGCTCCATGCTTTCCACTGAACACGGGCCTGCGATGACGGGGATCTTCTTGTCGCCGAAGCTGACCGTGGGTGACACGCGGATGACGCTTTTCTGTTTGTGGAGCTCCAGCCCCGCCAGTTTATAGGGCTTGAGGATCGGGATCACCCGCTCCACGCCCGGCGTGGTTTCCAGCAGTTGCTGGATGCGGGATTTTTCTCGCTCGTCGCCGATGGCGCCGATGACGGTGCGTTCCACGCCGCTGATGGGGTGGGGGGTGTAGCTCAGGCGGAGGATTTCCTGCTCCACCGCGCTAATTTCCTGACGGGATGCGCCCTCGCGCATGACGATGATCATGAGTCCAGTCTCCTCCAATCAAACATGGGAGTGAGTATAAAATGACGCGGGTCGAAAGCAAGCGTTACCTTCAGGCCTTTGCAACGTGGTCATGGAACCATGCCAGTGCCTTTTCGGCCCCCATCTCTTCCAGAGCCTGTGCTTGCGCCAGTGCCATGGCCGGGCGCGCGCCCACGGCTTCGAAGAACCGGTTGCGGTCGGGTGCGGCAGGGTATTCCGCTTTTGCGGCCGGGCTGGTGTAGGCGAAGCTGGCGTAGCGGCTGAGCAGGGTCTGGCCGACCATGATCCGTGCGCCGCGCAGGAAGACCTCTTTGTGCGGACGGAGCGCATCGCAGTCCAGGTCGTCGCAGAAGGGCAGGCCAGCCTTGTTCATTTCCGTGCCGATGTTGACGGGCAGGTGCATGGCGTCCGCTTCCCGCACAAACGTGTTGAGGTTGGCAATTTTTGCGGCGCGTGAGGCCGGGTTGGTGATGTTCCAGTTGCGGTCGGGAATGATGTTGACTGCGGCCGCCCCTTTGGCGGTCAGGCATTCCAGCATGGAACGCGCATTCCGTTCGCCGGCGGAGGTGCCGTCCAGCCAGGTGATCATAGGGATGGCCTCGCAGCTTGACACCCAGTGGATGAATGTATCGGCCGACGGGAAGGAGGTCTGCGAGGGTGCCTCATAGCCGATGCCGCCGCGTTTGGCAAGTTTGGCGCGGATGGTTTCCTCCATTTTTGCCGTGTCGGACAGCAGCTCGATGGTTTCGTCGGTGTCCTTGCCGAGAATGCGTGCCCAGAAGTCTGTGGTGCTCACGGGATCCTGCAGGACATCTTTGGAATGATGCAGGTAGGCGCTGATGATGTGCCGCTCCGTGGCGTAACCGCCGGGGGTGTCCGGCAGCACATGCTGCTCATAGTCCAGCGCGATTTCAGGGAGCCCGGCATTGATGCGTTGGAGCAATGCCCGGTTGCGCTGGTGTGAGCTCGCTTTGAACTCCGTCAGTTGCTGCGCCTGCGGCGTGCCGGGGGCCGGCAGGCGCGCAAACCCTGCGCCCATGATATAGGTCACGCCCGGTTCGCCCGGCGAATTGATGTCAACGTTGGCGTATTCGTTCAAAAAAGCGCGGGTTTCCAGATGCACTGCGGTGCGCAGGCCGAGCAGGTGCCCGGCATGGATGAACTCCTCGAGTCCGTCAAGCCCGTCGAAGTCGCACAGCCCTGCGGCGTAGAGCCCTTCTTTGCGTGACTCCCATGCGATGCGGGTGGGCGACCATTCTTCCGCGTTGTAGGAGAAGAAGGAATGGAAGTGCATGTTCACATCCGACTCTTCGCCCGGCATCTGGTCGCCCAGCTCCTCTTTCAGCCGCAGGAGGGTGTAGCGGCGGTCGCGCGGGTCAAAGGAATCAAGCAGGTCAATCATGTCGTCATAGCTGGTCATGGTGCTGGCTCCATTTCTTTGCCGGGATAAATCATGGCTTTGATGACCTTGTCGCGGTAATCCGCCACAAGGTCAAAGGCGGCCTGTGATTGTTCCAGTGAAAAACGATGGGTGGTCAGGCGTTTGTTGTTTAAAATGCCGCTGGTGACGCTCTGGACGGCCTCCGTAACGCAGCCGTTTTGCCGCCGTACGTTCTGGATGCAGATTTCCTTGCGGCGCAGCAGATCCATGTTGAACGTGACGCGGTCGGTTTCCGGAATGCCGATCAGGAGCAGTTTGCCGCCGGGCTTGAGCCATGCCACGGCCTGGTCGAGGGCGGACTGCTGGCCGCAGCATTCAAACACAACATCCAGCTGTAGTGGTGCTTCCTGCTGCAGGCATTTGTCCGCATCTTCTTTTTCGATGTCGCATGCCGCATCCGCGCCGGCACGGCGGGCCGCCTCCAGCCGGTACGCCAGTCGGTCGGTGGCCCAGATGCGTTTCACACCCTGCTGGTGGGCGGCCATGATGACGCTCAAGCCGATCGGGCCGCAGCCCAGAATGCCGATGTGTGCATGGGATAAATTTCCGGCCAGGTGGGCGGCGTAGATGCCGATAGAGAGCGGTTCCACCCAGGCCGCTTCTTCGGGTGTGACGGCCGGACCTACCGGAAAACAACATGCTTCCGGCATGACCAGAAATTCCGACATGCAGCCTTCTTTCTGGCCCGGACACCCCAGGAAGTTCAGTTTCCGGCAGGTGTGATGACGGTTGGCGCGGCATTGATCGCAATCGCCGCATGACATGGCAGGTTCCACCGCCACCAGATCGCCCGGCTTTACGCGGGTTACGGCGGACCCTGTGGATTCCACGATGGCGGAACATTCATGGCCCACGGTAAACGGATAGCGCACCACCTGTGCTCCGATGCGGCCGGATGTGTAGTAATGCATGTCCGATCCGCAAACGCCAATGCAGGCAATGCGCAGTTTGACATCGGTTGCGTTCTGTATGGCGGGGATGGGGACGGATTCCATGCGCAACTGCTGGATGCCGGTCAGTGAAACCTTTTTCATCATGCCGTGGGTGTTTGTCATGTTGCCGGAAGTGTAAACTCACTTTTTGCGATTGGCAAGATTTCACTGGGAAAGCGTGTGCCGTACGAATAGTGGCGGCCCTTCGCGCCCCAATATCTCCTGCACCATGCAAATCTTTAGTCTTTAGTACAGAGGCGGTTCTTGCCCTTTTTGGGAAATATCTGGGCTGCTAGACAGATGGTGGTCGCGATCAGGCCGTTGCCGAGTGCAAAAGCAACCACCGCTGTTGAAAGGAGAATTACCCAGATGTTGAATTGCAGACGTGGAAACGGTACCGCGTTGGTCGAGCGGTTCCATATACGGTGTTCCCTCAGGGCTATGAGTATGATTAAAATGCCGGTGGCAAAGTACAGGGCAATCCCGATCCAGACAAAGCCGGGCAGTTTACCGCCGGTTTTGATGATGACGCCCGGTGCGGGTTGCTGGGCAAGCAGATACATAAGGTTCGCTTCGCCAAGATAAGGGGCGTGTCCGGCGCTTGACAGGATCCGTGGTCCGAGCAGGGTTCCGTCGGGCAATGGCCATGTGGCGGTGAGTACCTGCGCGCCGAGTATATACGCATGATCGAATCTGCCGTTGACGCGGGCGGCGGCAACCCCATAGGCGTTGGCGGCGGGGCTGAAACCGGCCATTATTGGGCCGGCGTCCACATCAAAACCCCACGCTTTGTTCGGGGTGTCTTGCGTTGAAGCATCCTCGGGAAACTCGCGGAACCCGGCGGCGGTCATCCGTTCCTGCCAGAAGTTTCTTTCATACGCGCGGTACCACAACCCGGCTTTCTCCGGATAGAGTCCGGGCGCGAAGATCAGCACATAGGAGTTTCCGATGCCGCGGGAGTTGATGTATATCTCACCGGATAGGGGTTCCATGATGTAGGGAACCAGACCGTATGGGTCGAGCATCTTGCCGTCGAATCCGCGCATGGCTCGGTTGATAAAAGCGCTGTGATCGGTGCCGAGAACCGTGTCCGCCTTCTTGATGCCGGCGATGGCGGCAAAAACATCAATTGGATAGCACTCGCCGGGATAGTCTTCAAGTACCCCGTGTGGTGAGGCGTCCAGTGCGGCGGCCAGTGTGTCGGCCTGATCGCGCAGGATGTCAAGGTGTCGGCCGTCCTGTATCAGATTCTGGTGCGAGGCGATTCCCGCCATGATGAGGAAGCGGAAAAACACGTTCTGGGTGTGCATGTAGTCTTTGCCCCAGTGCTGTTTGACCCAGGTGTGGTGGGCCGGGTCCATGATGAGATCCGTTGCTGCCTCAATGGCCTTGCGGGCGTATTCGCGCGGCGCCTGCGAGGCAAGCGTGTGATCCTGCTCCCACGCCTTCTGCAGCAGCTCGGTGGTCCAGAGGTAGTACACGGAGCCGAAGAGCGGCCATTCAGTGCCGGGTACATCGTGTAACTCCAGCCGTGCCGCGATACCGGATGCAATTCGGCTGCGCGCCCACCGTTCGAATTTCGGTGTGACTTTCTGATGTGTGCGCCACACAATTTTCGGGATTCCCGGCCCTTTCAGCGCCGGATCAGCAAGGTCGTTGGAGATGATAAAACCGGGGGCGATAAAGAAATAAACCGCAAGCAGGATCAGGATGACGGTGTTGCTGGTTTTGCAGATCAAAGCCGCCTTTGGCGTGTATATGCGGGTGCTTGAGTTTTCTGTGTTGCCGTTAATATTCATGCCTGCGTTCTCAATCTTTGGCCAATGGGTCTCATGTGTTGTCCGGAGAATCCGTCAACGGGTTAGAGCATTCCTGCCAGTTCCATCAGGCTCTTCACGATCTGGCCATGGCCTTCATGGATATAGATTCCGATTTGGGCGACCAGCGAGTATGCGACGGCGAACTGTGCGAGTGCATAGCCGGCAATGGTAAATTGGCTGACGCTCACGATGCCAAGGCCAAACTGTGATAGCGTGAAGATGCCGCAGGCAAACTGCCCGATGGCAATGACGCCCTTGGCCGGGACGGGGACGCGGTTTGGCCGATACTTGAACGAGATGTGGAGCAGTGGAAGTCCAAAAAGAGTCATTCCTGATTTATACTCAAAACCCCATCCATCCCACTTCTCCCGTGCGGGAAAGAGTGCGCCGCATGCCGGACAAGCCATTGCCTGCTCGGATATTTCATGGTGGCACTCCCGGCACGGCTTCATTTTATCATCTCCCCGGTGGTTGGTTGACCATTAGTTGTAAACAGGTTGCCGGGGCTGAGTCGGCCGGTGGGGTCAAACAGGCGTTTGAGCGCGCGCATTTGCGCCACGCCGCTCTCGCCGTACATGCGTAGCAGCATGTCCCGCTTCAATTTGCCAATGCCGTGCTCGGCAGAGACCGATCCGCCGTGGTCGGCCACCCAGCCGGCCCATTCAAGATAGAGCGCTTTGCCGCGGCGGTACTCTTCAGGACTGCGTGGCAGGATGTTCACATGCAGATGGTTGTTGCCGATGTGGCCAAACATCACGGCTTCCAGTCCGGCTTGCTCAATGTCGTGGCGGTAGAGCGCCACAACGTCATTTAGCAGGGGGTCCGGTACGGCTAGATCGGTGCCCAGTTTGGTGAGTCCCGGATGTGTTTTTTTTCGTTCGGCAATGATCTGGTTCACCGACTCCGGCACCGCATGCCGGAATTGTTTTTGTTTTTCCAGTTCCTGCGCATCACAGGCCAGCCAGGCCTGTTCAGGGTCGCCGCTACAGGCGATGATGGCGTCCGTGGCGGCATTCACCGCCGCTTCCACATCTTCATCGCGGTCAGCGAGGAATTCGACATATACTGCAGTGTGCCATGCCGGGTTCAGGGCTGGCAGCGGACTGCCGGCACCGAGTTCGGCTTTGCGTTGCCGCAGAAGGTTGAGCACCGTATGATCGAAAAACTCCAGGGCGGCGGGCGCCATTGCGGCGTGCCGCATGGCGCCGACAAAGGACAGCGCTGCGGGTTCGTCCGGGAAAAATGCGGTCAGCCCCCACATGACCGGCGGCAGGGGCAGCAGGCGTACATCCATCTCGGTGATGATGCCCAGCGTGCCTTCCGAGCCGATAAAGAGATCAATCAAATCCATGTTGTCGGCCGCAAAATAGCCGGCCGCGTTTTTGACATGGGGCATGGTATAGCCGGGGAGTTTGCCGCGGATGATGCGTCCGCCCGGTGTGGTGAGTTCAAAAAGACGGCCCTGCGCTTTTTCCCGGCCGCGCCGGAGTTCCAGCACATCGCCATCATCGAGCACCACGCGCAACCGTTCCACATAGCGGCGCATGGCGCCATATTGGTAAGAACGCGCGCCCGAGGCGTTGCAAGCTGCCATGCCGCCCAGTGAGGCGGAAGTTTCCGTGGGGTCCGTCACCAGGAAAAGCGGTGGCGCGCTGGCAAGGGTGCGCTGTGTATCGTCCGGGTCATCGGCTGTGTCCATCCGGCGCACGGCTAGCGCCTGTCGCACGTCTGTCAGCAATACACCTGCTTCTGCGGTGAGTCGCCAGCCGCTGTCATCGCGGTGGATGGCCCGCAAACGGTTCATGCGGCTCAGGTTGAGGATGTGGCCGCCATCCGGCACGGCCCCGGCGGTGATGCCGGTGCGGCCGCCCTGTACGGTGAGGGTCAGTCCGCGCCGCGCCGCTTCAAGCACATGGGCGCGGACCTCTTCCTCGGTGACGGGAAATGACAGGGAAGATGCCTGTCCGGTCTGGCGGGATTCGTCCTGCAGATAATCCGCGTAGTTTTCAGCAATATCCGATTGAAAAACGCTCATCAACAGGCTCCGGCTTATTTTCGCAATAAGTACAATATGATGCGGGTAATGGCAATGGTTTCAAAGATGGCCATGGGGCCGACGGTTGCCGCCACAAATAATGGGCCGCGGCCGGTGATCGGCATGAAAGAGCAGGCCATGCCCGCCAATGCAATGGGAATGGAGCATAGGATGAACTGGCGGCCGGCATATGCGTTGATGTCGTACCAGAGCTTGGTGGATGTGCTGGTTTTTGGGATGCGCACGCCAAACCACCGGTTCATGGGGATTTTTTGTTTGGCCAGCGGCAGTCCGATCATGATCAGGGCCGCGGAGACAGCCAGGTTGATAAGCGCGGCGAGTTGCTGGGTGTCGGACATCGGGACTCCTTTTTCAATGGGTGGACATGATGATCTGGATGATTGCGTGGCCATCTTCCCATTTTTTCAAATGGTGCAGGTGGTGGGTCAGTTGGGCGCGTTCACGGTCGGTGTCTGCGGGCAGTGCGGCGCGGTCCCTTTCCAGTTTTTTGCGCCATAGCATCAGGATCAGGTCACGGACCGCATCCTGTCGCTTGAACTCCCGGCCGATCATGGTGTTGGGCATGTCCTCGATGGCGGCTGCCAGCTGGATCAATGCGGCATCATCCTGGTGCTTCTGGCGGAGCGCATCGATCACATTGTCGCCGGTGGTGGCGGCGTCCAGTGCACAGGCGGCGATGGTTCGGCACCGGGTGTGGCTGATGAGGTCAAGCGGCAGGAACTCGCGCACTTCCTGTGCCATGGTCGGTTCTTCGAACGCATGGAAAAGATAGTGGCACAACGTTTTTTCCTCCAGCGGCGCTTCGGGCTCCACCGGCGGGCCGGCGGGTGTCTCGGGTTCCGCCGGCGGCCGGCTGTGCCGCGCCATGAGGTTGCGCAGATCATCCTGCAGGGCGTTTGGCGGCAGTCGGAGCCGTTCGGCCGCTTCCTGGATCAAGTTGGCGCGCTGCACGGCATTGGGCGTGTGGCGTATGGTCTCCAGCACCGCGCGTGCGGCGCGCATGGCCCCGACCTGTGAGCGCAGCTTTTCGCCGCGCTGTTCCAGCACGTTGATTTGGAAGGCGACGATGGATTCAGCGCATTCAAGGCGCTTGCTGAACGCTTCGGCATGTTGTTTGCGGATGAAAGAGTCGGGATCTTCACCCGGCGGTAGGGTCGCCACGCGGACCGCCAGTCCGGCGTCGAGAAAGAGCATGGCCGTGCGTATGGTGGCATCCTGTCCGGCCTTGTCGGAATCAAAGCACAGGCAGATGCTGTCGGCATAGCGTTTGATGATCCGCACATGATCCTCGGTGAACGCAGTCCCTTGTGAGGCCACGGCATAGTTGAAGCCCGCCTGATGGCAGCGGATGACGTCAATCTGGCCTTCGCACACCAGTGCTTCGCGCCGGTCCACCATGGCGCGGCGGGCTTTATCCAATGCGTAGAGCACGCGGCTTTTCTTGAAGAGCGGGGTTTCCGGGCTGTTGACATATTTGGCGCCTTTGGCGTCTTTTTCCATGGTGCGGCCGCTGAAGCCGATCACGCGTCCCTGTTCGTCGCAGATGGGGAACATCAGCCGGTCGCGGAACCGGTCGTAGAAGTCATGGCGGCCGCCTTCTTTGTCCCTGCGCAGGATGAGTCCGCTCTGTTCCATGACTTCACAGCTGTATCCTTTGCGTTCGCTCCATTGCAGGACCGCGTCCCAGCGGTCGGGCGCATAGCCGATGTTGAATGTGTCGACGGTGTCGCCGGTCAAATCGCGCTCCTGCATGTAGCGGCGGGCGTGTTCCGCGCTGGTGCGTTCGCCCAGGGCCTGCCGGTACAAGGCGGCCACTTCGGCATGGATGGTGTACAGCAGCTGTTTGTTGACGCCGGCGGCGTCATCCTCCTCAAGTTCGATCCGCATGCCGGCCCGTTCGGCCAGCATGCGCACGGCGCTCATGAAATCCACGCATTCATGCTCCATGATGAAGGAGAACACATCGCCGCCCTTGCCGCAGCCGAAACAGTGGAAGCTTTGCCGCTGTGTGTTGACGTGGAAGGAGGGGGTCTTCTCCTTGTGGAACGGGCACAGGGCTTTGAAATTCGCGCCGTTGCGTTGCAGCGGCATGTAGGCGCTGATCACCTGCACGATGTCGCTGTGGAATCGAATGTCTTCCATCATCCGTTTGGGAATGGCTTGTGACATGCGGCGCATCCTCAGCGGTTGGGGATTTTTTCCAGTTTCATCCGGACCTGCCGGATCAAATTCGCGTTGCCGCCGGCCGCGTCCAGCGCTTTCTGGTAATGGGTGCGCGCGTCGGCATACTTGCCGGCGTCGTGGTAGAGCACGCCGGCAAGGTAGTTGGCTTCCGCGTAATCCGGCCGTTTTTTGAGCACGCGGTTGACCATCTCCATGGCCATGCGCTGGTTCTTCATCTCGTGGTAGGTCACGCCCATCATGTAGTAGCCTTCCACCATGTCCGGATTGATGTCGATCGCATGCTGGAAGGCTTTGATCGCGTGTTCGCGGTCACCTTCGGACCGGTAGGCCAGCCCTTGCCAGTAGGCGGCCTCGGCAAAGTGCGGATTGATGTCCAACGCGCGCTGGAGGTTGTTGATTGCGCCTTCCCAGTCGCCGCTTTCCTGGCACCGTTTGCCCAGTCGCCAGAACTCGCCCGGATTGCCGGTGCCGGATGTGGTCGTGGCGGAGTTGGGTGAGGCCATCCGCGGGTCAAGGGGAAACAGCTGGCGGAATTTTGTCTGCCACTCGTCAGCTTTGCGCGTGTTTTTCAGGTTCTGGCGGTAGAGCGTGATCAACTCCCAATAGGCGTCGGCATTGCTGGGTTCTTGCCGGATCAGGAGGGTGAGCGTATCGAGTGCTTCGTCGTATACCTGGTGTGAAATGGCTTTGCGTGCCTTCTCCAACAGGGGGGACACCACAGGCTTAACGGGTGTGGTTGGTTTTAGGATGCTGGTTTGTCCGGTGGCTTTGGGCAGTCTGGTCAGCGGCTTGGAGGTTTCCTTCACGCGGATGCTGGCGGGAATGCGTAGTTGTTCAATGGCCACCTTTGCTTGGAAGGCCTGCCGGTTGGTGGTGCTGGCGGCGGCCAGAAAGGATTCAAAATAACGGATGGCATCCTCGGGTTTGTCAAGTCGGTCGCGGGACAATACTGCCATGTTAAAAAGGGCGGGTGGATAGTTTGAAATGGCGTTGAGCGCTTTTTGGAGCAGCAGCTGGGCATTGCCGGTTTCCCGTTCCTGATAGGAAACCATGGCAAGCGCGTTGAGCGTCCAGGGGTCTTCGGGCGCCAGTGAGAGTGCTTGGGTCAGTGACTGGCGGGCCTCGGGTTCACGGCCCATTTCCATCAGCACCATGCCGAGATATTGCGGGGGTTTTGGGTTGCCCGGCGCAAGCATGGTCGCTTGGGTGAGGTATTCAATGGCTTTTTCCTTTTTATCGGTCTTCCAGAGCACAACCCCCAGATTGAAAGCTGCCGAGGCGTTTTCCGGCTGGTAATCCAGGGCGCGCTGGAAATGGCGTCCGGCGTTGAAATAATCCCCGTCCTGCATGGCGGCCAACCCGTCTTGCAGACGGATTTCCGCGAATTTAGCGGCGCGTGGATGCTCGGCGGCCGGCCCGCAGCCGGCCAGACCAAATACCAACGCGCCTGCCAATGCCGGAAAATATGCTCTGGAAAAACGTTTCATACCGTATTGTATTCATCACTTGTAAAGTGTGATGAGATATAGCATGACTGGGAGGTGATTACAAATTTCAATTCGTAAAATCTGATTTTCACCTGTCGCAGGATATAGATCATGGGAAGCCGTGGCTTGGGCAGGATGAGCAGGCTTTGGGCGTCGTGATGAGGACGGCGCCGTTTTCATCGTCTTGTTTTCTCTGGTTGACGGTTTGTGGGCATGGTACACTAATCAATTTCAAGGTGGGTTTTGGCCTGCCGGACTAGGGGCATAATGCGTGAAATTACCCGACAGATGAAAACCGTTTTCCAAGGCCGCCTGCTGCGGGTTGAGGCCGTGGATGTTGAACTTGAAAATGGCCACTGCGCCCGCCGCGAGATTGTCCGGCATCCCGGCGCTACGGTGATCTTGGCCCAGTTGCCGGATGACCATTTTGTGCTGGTGCGCCAGTACCGCAAAGCCGTGGAGCAGGAATTGCTGGAGGTGGTGGCCGGCACCCTGCATCCGGGCGAACATCCGGATGACTGCGCCCGCCGCGAGCTTAAAGAGGAGACCGGATTTGATGCCGTGACACTGATAAAGATGGGTGAGGTTTATCCCGCGCCCGGTTATACGGATGAGTGCCTGCATATCTATTACGCGCGACTGGACGGGCGGGCGGGCGCCTTGAATCCGGATGAGGATGAGAAACTCGAGCCGGTGTTCCTGACCGCTCTGCAGCTGGATGACTTGATTGTTGGGGGCGATATACATGACGCCAAGACACTGGCTGCCTGGATGCTTTATCACCGGTGTGTGGCCGGCAACGAACTGTCAAAAACGGGAATCTGACATGCCGAAGATTGACTATGCCGCGGAATTGAATGTGGAACAGCTGGCGGCCGTCACCGCGCCTGACGGGCCATTGTTGGTTTTGGCCGCCGCCGGCACCGGCAAAACCCGCACACTGGTTTACCGTGTTGCCTATCTTGTGGAGCAGGGGATTGATCCGCGCCACATCCTGTTGTTGACATTCACCAACCGCGCGGCGCGTGAAATGATGGAACGAGCCGTGGCGGTGGCCGGGCCTGGTGTGGGCGGCGTGTGGGGCGGCACATTTCACCACATGGCCAACCGTGTGTTGCGTCCCTGTGCCGAACGATTGGGGTATGACGGCAATTTTGCCATCCTTGACCGGGACGACTCCAAGACGCTGGTGGCGAACTGCATGAAGACGTTGAAGCTTGAAAAAACGGAGTTTCCCAAGCCCGCCATCCTTCTGGAGTTTTTCAGTACGGCCGCCAATACCGCCCGGCCACTTGGCGAGATCCTGTCTGCCCGGCTCGACGATGAGCGCTTCCATGGCGCGGCCTTGCGCGCCCGGGATATCGAACGCGTGGCGGAGGCGTATGCGGAACGCAAGCGGCAGTTGAATGCCATGGATTTCGACGATATGCTGATTAATATCCTGCGCCTTTTCAGGGAGCATGCGGATGTGTTGGCGCGCTATCAATCGCAGTTTGCCCATGTGCTGGTGGATGAGTATCAGGATACCAATATCATTCAGGCGGAACTGGTGGACCGTGTGGCGGCGGGTCGGCGCAATCTCCTGGTGGTGGGTGACGATTTTCAGAGCATCTATTCATGGCGCGGCGCGAATATTGGCAACATCCTCACTTTTACCAACCGCTATCCGGATGCCCGCGTATACAAACTGGAGACCAATTACCGTAGCGTGCCGGAAATCCTGGCGGTGGCCAACGCCTGTATTGCCCACAATCCGCAGCAGTATCAGAAGACTCTGCATGCGGTCCGCGAGGCCTATGAGAAGCCGTCCCTCATCCGCATGCGCGACGGTGATGAGCAGGCGCGGTATGTGGTTGAATTGGTGAAAAAACTGGTGCATGACGGGTATCCGCTCTCGCAGATCGCGGTGCTGTATCGGGCGCATTTTCATGCCATGGAACTGGAGCGTGAGCTGGCGCATATGCAGGTGCCGTATATGATTACGTCCGGGGTGCGTTTCTTCGAACAGGCGCATATCAAAGATGTCTGTGCGGTGTTGCGGCTGGCTTTGAATGCGGCGGATGAGCTTTCTTTCCTGCGCCTGATGGGGTTGCTCGATGGCGTGGGGGTGCGCACGGCCGAAAAAGTTTGGGAGAAGGCAGGGCATCGCTTTGTGATGGCCGATGCCGCCGCGCGTGAGCTGTTGACCAGGCTTCTGCCGTCTCGGGCGCAATCCGGCTGGCAGGCCATGTGTCGCGCGTTTGCCGCTTACACCGGCGGCGCGTCCGTTGCCGAAGGCAAGGTCCTCCTGCGCGATTTCACCGATCAGTTTTATGCGGATTACACGGCGAAAAATTATGAAAATTCCGATGACCGTCTGGATGATGTTGAAGCCATGAGTGCCGATCTCGGGCGTTTTGATTCGCTGCAGCAGTTTATCAGCGATGTGTCATTGCTTTCCAATCTGGATGCGGAGTTGGATGAAAAACAGGGTGTGGACACCCCTGCGCTCAAGCTGAGCACCATCCACCAGGCCAAGGGACTGGAGTGGTCGGTGGTGATCTTGCTTTGGGCGGTGGAAGGCATGTTTCCTTCAAGCCGTTCCGTCAGCGAAGGCGCGGATGATAGCGAGGAGCGTCGGTTGTTCTATGTGACCGTCACCCGTGCCAAGGATGAGTTGCATGTGTGCGTGCCGGAGGTGCGGCGTATGCGGGATGGCGGCGTGATGTATTGCATGCCGTCGCGGTTTGTCAGTGAAATTCCATCCGGTTGTTTCAAGCTGGTCAGTGGCAGCATGTATTAGGGTGCGCATTTAATGAATCTAGACGTGATACGGATTGGCGTGGGCGTAATGCTGGTGGCGGCGTTTTGCGCGGCAGCTTCCGGTCGGCCCCGTATTGCGGCGCATCGCGGCGCGAGTCTGATGGTGCCGGAAAATACTTTGTCCGCCTTTGCTGCAGCGTCCAATGTCGCTGACATGGTTGAATTTGATGTGCGCCAGTCGCAGGATGGCGCGCTGGTGGTGATGCACGATGAGGATGTGGCGCGCACGACCGACGGGACGGGCGCGGTGGCGGACCTGACTCTGGCCGCACTTAAGAGCTTCGTGGTGACCGGCGTCTTTTACCACACCGCGTTTGCGGGCGAGCGCATCCCCACGCTGGCGGAATCCGTGACCCTGATCAAGTCGTTTGCAACGCCGCTGCTTGACTGCAAAACTGGCACGGCCAGCAATTACGTGGATATATTGCGCGGTTTGGGCATGGTCACCAATGTGGTTGTGATGAATTTTGATTGGAATTTTCTTGATGAGGCGCGCCGGATCGAGCCCGCCCTTCAAGTCATGGCGGTTGGGCAGGGCGTTTTTACGGCTGCCATCTTGACCAATTTGCAGGCGCGCGGGATCAGCCGGATCAGCTGGTTTGCGCCCGACATCACCACCGCGGAAGTGGATATGGTGCATGCGGCCGGTATGGAAATCTATGTGTGGGTTGTGGATGGTCCCGCCATTGCGGAAGCCTTTGCCATGGATGTGGATGGCATAACCACGGATGATCCATGGCTGGCGCATGATTTGCAAACTAGCCATCAGGTTGGAAGTGGTGTGATTGACAAGGATATGATTTCCTGCTGGACCTTCGATGAGCCGGTTTTTTCGCCGTCCAATCTGGTGGTGCGTGATGTCAAGGGCCGCAATCCGGGCGTTTGGCATGGGGCGACGGACATGCCTCGTGAAGCCAATGCGTTGGGTGCGGCCTTTGGCGATGCGCTGGCGCTGGATGGCGGACCGGGTTATGTCGCGGTGCCGCCCGGTTCCTCCCTGGATATCGGGACCAATCAGGTGACTTTGTCGCTGTGGGTGAAGCTGTTTCAGGAACCCTCGGCGATGGCTGAGGATTTCGGCTCGCTCTATGATGCGGCCAATGATTCATATGTGATGTATCTTGACCGCAGTGCAAAGGAACTGCGCTTCAAGGTGGTCGATCAACAGGGCTATTTCGCCCGGCCCGGTATTCCGGAAAGCCAGTTGATGACGGGTGTCTGGCATCATGTGGTTGGGGTGTATGACGGTAATGCCGAGTCGGTTTTTGGCCGGACGGCGATTTATCTGGATGGCCGCTTGACGGACACGCACATTGGGGCGGACGGCTGGTATGGCTGGCCTATGAAGGGCATCGTTCGGGCGGGGCAGTCTGCAGCCATGGGTCGGAATGGGACTGATGACCATGGCCGGATGGCTTGTGTGATGGATGATGTGGCCCTTTGGCGGCGTGCGTTGGACGGCGGTGATATCCGCTGGATTTATGAATCCGGTTTGCAGGGCGTGCCCTTGCGGCAATTGATGGCGCGGTTGGCCTTTGAGCAGGTGGCGGGTGGTTGGGATGGATCGGCGCTCCGGCTGCAGGGTCAGACTGAATACGGTATGACCGTGACGAATTTGCAATTTCTGGTTTCCGACCGTGTGGATGGCACATTTACGCCGGTTGTCGGCGGTCAGATCCATGATTTAGGCGATAACCGCTTTGAGTTTGAGGCGCCGCTTCCTGCGGATGGTGCTGTGTTCTATAAGATTGTGCGCCCTTGATTCGTCTGGGTTCGTCATTTTTTTGGGGCGGTGTTGAGGAGGAGTGTGCCTAATGATTGCAGTGCTTTGCGCGTTCCCTTGTCTTTGCCTGCCTTCTTCAGGTTCTGGATGATCCAATCCGTGTTTTGTGTCAGCAATCCCAGAACCGCGTGGGTCGCGCCGGCGGCGACGTCGAATTTTGGATCCGCCAGTGTGCCGCTCACCGGCACGGTGATCTGCAGTTCTGGCGGCAGTTTCAGTCCTTCGGTTTTCTGTGCCAGCCGTCCTGTGGTGTGCGGTTTGATGAAGTGCAGCACTAGTGCGGATTTTTGATGGTCAAACGCGCCTTGCCGGCAGATGAGGGTCACTTCCAGTGCCAGCGAATCGGCGGTCAGTTCCAGTTTTTCCATGAGCGGCAGGATGCTTTTGGGGTCGATGGCCTGCACGCTGCCTTGCAGGTCGAAATCCGGATGTTGCGGATTGGCCAGCGGCGCGATCCGGCCCTCGAAATGGGTGATGAACGTCTGGGGTTTGCCGTCCTGTGTGCCGGTCAGCGTGAAGGCACCCCATTCCTTGGCGGGTATTGTGGCGATGTTTTGCGCGTCGATTTTCAGTGCCATATCCAGCGCCAGCGGATTATCTTTCAGGGTGGTGTTTCGGTAGTGCAGGCGCACGGTGGCTTCGGCCTGCTGGATGCAGACCGGCATGGCGGTTCTGGATGTACCGGTTGTGGCAGCAGCTGTGGCTTCATTTCCGCTGGTGGTGAAGGGGGGCGCGGATGACGCAGTTTTTCCGGTTTGTGCCAGAAAAAGTTCAATGTTGTTCAGGTCCAGATGGCGGATGTTTTGCACGCGCTGTTGCCAATCTGGCCACCCCAGGCAGGCGGTCATCGTGTCTGCGGTCATGAAAAAATCGCTGTTAGTGCCATATCCGATCGCCGCTTTGTTTACATGGCCGGCAAGGGTGAAAAGGTTCACCTTGGCGGTGTCTAGGCGCAGGGGTCTTCCTATGGCGTTCGATAAGGGTGGCAGAATGCGGACGCGTAGCCATTCGTTGATATTCCGGTTGATAAAAATCTGGAGGATCAGGAGTAGGATGGACAGCACTAAAAGCAGGCGGATGCAGGCGCGCAGAAGTTTAAACATATTGTATGCTCCTCCGTCTGGGCATTGCCGTCAGGGCGGGCTTACCCTGCTTGGGCTTAGTTTGCCGCGTCGCTGTCAGGGATGGTCAACGCCATGGCGATTTCCGGACAGGTGAACGGTGAATCGTATTTGCTGCAGTTGATGCAGCCCATGTAGAGTTTGTGCATCAGTTTTTTCTTGGGTACTTTGCGGAACCCCAGCGAACCGAAAAATTCAGGGGAGAACGTCAGCGCCACAACCTGGGCCGGATGCATGGTGCGGATGCGTTTGATGGCGCCTTTCACAAGGGCGCTGCCAATGCCGGCGCGCCGGCAATCGGGATCCACTGCCAGCGATTTGATTTCCACGGACGGCCGCCGAGGCGCGCCGATTTCCGGCAGGATGTGCCAGGAGACCGTGCCGACAATCCGGCCTTTGATTTCCGCGATCAGAAAGCGGTCAATGTTCTGCACAATATCGCTGACCGGCCGCGGCAGCAGTTCTTCGGGATATTTCTTGATGAGTGCAAAGATGCCTTCCGCATCTTTGAACTCCGCGCCGCGCAGGATCGCTTTTTTGGTCTTTTTCATCATGCGCGTACTCTAATCCTATTCCGTCATGCAAAACAAGGTGTTTTAATGCGGTCGCTTATCTGTCGTGATGGTCAAGCGGATGGTGGCGGATGGCGAGCTGTTTCAGGAGGTACCCGGTGCTGATCATAAGGCCGGAGATGATGGCCGTGAAAAATGAAATCCAGTGATAGTGTTCAAAAGCCACGCTGAGAAATACCGCTGTCAGGAAGAGAGGCACACCCAGCGTGATTAGCAGATAGCCTATAGACCGTTTGTTGATGTGCATGATTCAACATCCATCACTATCAGTTAGAAAAATAACATAAGCTTATAATTTTAACAAGATGGCAAAACGTGCTGATTTAATGATGATGGCGCTGGGTATCAGTGTCGTTGCCCTTGTTCTGAGGTGAAGCGGCGTAGATATTTCAAGGCAAGGGTGAAGTCATCGGGCATTGGCGCTTCTATGGCAATCGAGGCATTGCTGGCGGGATGTTGTATTTTGAGTCGCCAGGCATGGAGTGCTGGCCGGCCGATGAGCGGGCGCTCTTCGTGTGCGGCGGCTTTGTAGCCCGGCTTGATCTGTGAGAGCAGCAGGGGCGTGCCGTTGCCGTAATCCGGGTCGGCAACCAACGGGCAGCCGATGAATTGCAAATGCACGCGCACTTGGTGCTGTCGGCCGGTCAACAGTTCTGCGTCCACTAGCGCGTGGTGGCGGAACCGCTCCAGCAGCTTGACACGGGTCTGGGCTGTTTTGCCATTGCGCAGGTCAATCCGGCATTTGCCGGGCTGGTGCGGGTTGCTGCCAATAGGCTGGTCAATCAGTAGCTCTGGGCCGGGTAAAACACCTTCGGTCAGGGCCAGATAATGTTTTTCCGGGGTGTGCTGGAAGAACTGGTGCGCCAGATTTACAAGGGTTTCTCGTGTTTTGGCCAGAAGCAGGACGCCGCTGGTGCCGATATCGAGCCTGTGCACGTTTGCGAGATAGCTGAGATGGCGTTCACGCGTCCATGGATGACCGTCGCGGATGGCATTCTGCAGCAGGGTCATGAGGTTGGGGCGGGATTTATCCCAGCGGTCGGGTGCGATGAGCAGTCCCGATGGCTTGTTGACTGCCAGGAGGAGCTCATCTTCATAAAGGATTTCCAGTTCCGGCCAATTGGGGTTCAACCGGATGGCGGCGCTCATGATGAGGCTCCTCGCGTCGGTCGCACGGCAAGGCGCATCAACCATGCGCCGCCGGCGATCAATGCGGCGCCGATGAACAGCGAAGGCTTCATGGTTTCCCGGAACAAGAGGCTGATCAGCAGGCTGGATCCGATGGGGATGAAATAGGAGAGTGTGGCGATGAGCGGCACATTGCCGCGTTTGATGGCCAGTTCCCATGCATAAAATGCCAGTCCCACCGGTCCGATGCCGCACCAGAGGAGCCACCCCCAGAGGCTGGCGGAGTGATAAGGCGCAAGGTGCCATTCGCCCCGCCAGCCTGCCAGCAAGGCTGCGGTGAGGGAGCAAATCAGGAACTGGCAGGCGGTGCCGCTTTTCTCCTCCGGCACCTGCCATCGGCGGAGCATGACGCTGTACAAGGCCCAAAGTCCGGCGGCGCACAGCGCCATGGCATGTGGGATGAGGCTGGCCGGGGTTTTCCACAGTTCGGTGCTGAGGCCGCGGCTGACCAGGATGCCAGCAAAGCCCAGCAGGATGCCGCACACGGCTGGTAGCGGACGGGCGGATTGATGGAGCCAGATGAACCCGAAGATGACGATGAGAATCGGCCAGAGATAATTAATCAGGTTCACCTGCCCGATTTCCGGCATCGTGGCATATTGAAACGCCAATGACAGAATGATCTTGTAAACTGTGATCCCGAAGAACCCGATGAGCAGCACCCGTCTGGGCAGTTTGAACAGCGGGACAACCGGCTCGCCGCGGACGAGGCGGAAGGTGATGATGGTGATGGCGCCCAGTAGGCAGATGATCGCGACAAACGGTAGCGCGCCGATGCGCTTGATGGATGAGACATAGCTGATGCCCGTTGTGCACCACAGTAGAATGGCGACCAGTGCAGGTGTCAAGCCCGCCATTGTGGCATGTTCTTTGGGTGAAGCAGTTTGCATGGTTCGGAAGCTTAGGCGGTTGCTGGCTAAAAAGCAATGAGAAGTCCGGCGGTTCTGCCTGCCGGTTGCCGGTTGGTGTGCTCAACCGCCCAATTGTGAGGTGGCGGTTTCAATGGCCGCCAGCATGTTTTCCAGCGGCACATCGCCTTCCACGGAGTGGGCAGGTGCGAAGATGTAGCCGCCGGCGTGTCCCAAGTTCAGCAGATGCCGGCTCGCCTTTCGCACGCCCTCCGGGGTGGCGTAGGGCAGCACGCGCTGGGTGGAAAGACCGCCGTAAAATGCAAGGCGGCCCCGGTATTGGGGCATCAGCGTCTCAACATCCATCACTTCCGGCTGGAAGGGGTTGAAACAGTTCAGTCCGATGTCGACCAGATCGTCAAGAAGCTCGTCCACATCGCCGCAGGAGTGGATGGAAACGAACTTTCCACCGGCATGGATGGCCGCATACATGCGTTTGAGCTGGGGATAGATGAACTCATACCAGTGCTTTGGGCCCATCAGCAAGCCGTGCTGGCCGCCCCAGTCATCACCCATGTGCACCACATCAATGTCATGCTTGACCGCCTCGCGGATCATGGCAATGTTGTGGTCGGCAATCGTTCCGAGCAGCTGATGCACAAATTTTGGGTTTTCGACAAAGTCCATATAAAGATTTTCAATGCCGCGCAAGGTCCATGCGCGTTCATAGAATGAGAAGCCGATGTCAAACATTGTGCAGCGGTCTGACGCCCCGGCAAGGTCGGCGTCGATCGTGCGGAAGAGCGGATGCGCCAGCGGGTCGGGAAAGTCAAAGCCGCGCAAGCTTGGCTCCGGCAGGAGACAACCCTTGACTACGCCGATATCCTTGTCCTGGCTGTGATCCCACACCACGCCGAATTCATCTCGGACACAATCATTTCCGATGTCGGTCAGCCGCCAGGTGTCGATGCTGTTGAAATGTGGCTTCAAGTATGGGTCAAGCTGGTGTGTGCCGTAGTGGTCGGCCAGCTTTTGGTGCGCTTCGTGGGTGAATGAAAACTGCCATGGCACATAAGGCGTTTTTTTGCCTTCAAACACCATCCGGATCACTTCACGAGGAGTCATGGTTGGTTCCTTTAAAAATATGCTGCGGGGACTCTAGCATGAAGGGGGATGGCAGGTAAATTATCAAATATGCGCGGGTTTCGTGCCCGCTGCGTGCATCCGTTCCGATGGCTGGCGGATACGGAAACTGTTGACGGCTGGACGCATTTCGTTAAACTAACATGCAAGGTGGATAAGTGGCATGAACGGAAAAGGTAAGGATCAGGAACAACCGGCTTCGGGTGAGTTGCTTGAGGAGTTGAAAAAGCTCCGCAAGCAAGTCGCGGATTATGAGTCGGTGTTGAAAGCGACGCATCAAAACGGCGCGCCGGAGGCGTTGGAAAGTCGGCTGTTGATGGCGCTCTTGGATAACCTTCCCGACAACATCTATTTCAAAGACCGGCAGAGCCGTTTCCTCCTGATCAATAAAGCCATGGCAAAAGCGTTCGGCCTGAAGGATCCCAAGGATGCTTATGGCAAGAGTGATTTCGACTTTTTCACCAAAGACCATGCGGAAAAAGCGTTTTCCGATGAAAAAGAAATTATCCGTACCGGCCAGCCTATTTCGGATAAAGAGGAAAAGGAAACATGGGAGAATGGCCGTGAGACATGGGTCTCTTCAACGAAGATGCCGCTGAAAGACCCTCGCGGGAACATTATTGGGTCTTTCGGTATTTCGCGGTCAATCACGGAAGCTAAAATTCTGGCCCGCCAGCTGGCCGAAAGCGAAGCGCGGTACCGCGGGTTGATCGAATTGGCGCCGGATATCATCTACCGCCTTGATGCCGCAGGGCGGATTGTGTTTGTCAGCCGTGCGGCGGAATCCATCGGATACCAGCCGGAAGAGCTGGTCGGACAGCCGTTTGAAAAGTTGGTGCATCCTGAAGATATCGCTGTTTTTACGGAGGAATTGGCGGCGGCCAGCAAGGATCGTCGCCGCCGGGTCATTCATGCAGAGGATCTTACGGCGATCGGCAAGGACCGCCGCCATCAAGTCCGCCAGTATGAAATCCGCCTGATGCGGAGGACCGGTGCTGGCGGTGAAAAAGCGCTGAAATATATATTTGCGGCCATATCATCCCGCGCTGTATGGGATGAGGGGGGGGGAGGCGCTGCCGGACATGGCTTTCAAGGCATGGAGGGTATCATCCGCGATATCAGCCGCCGTAAGGAGGCGGAGGCGGAACTGGGCAGGCACCGTGAACACCTGGAGGAACTCGTTGCGGCGCGGACTGCGGAATTGCGTAAGGCAAATGAGCAGCTCAAGCTGGAGATCAATGAGCGCCAGCGGGCGGAGGAGGCTTTGCGCATGGAGCGCGACCGTGTGCAAATGTATCTCGATATCGCCGGGACCATTTTCCTGGTGCTGGATACCAAGGGCAATGTGGTGCTGATCAACCGCAAGGGATGTGAAACTCTGGAGCGTGAGGAAAAAGATATTGTTGGCAAACACTGGTTTGAAAATTTCATTCCGCCGGACGAGCGGCGGGCCTTGAAGCCGATTTTTCGCGACTTGGTTGCCGGCGGTGCTGAAATCAAAGAATACCTTGAAAACCGGATTTGGGTGCGGGAGGGCGTATACCGTCTGATTGCCTGGCACAACACGCCGTTGCGTGACGCACAGGGGGTGGTGATCGGCACCTTGAGTTCGGGTGAGGACATCACCGAACGCAAGCGGGCCGAGGAGTCCCTGCTGCAGAATGAGCGGCTGGAGGCCATTGCGTCCATGGCGTCCGGCGTGGCTCACAATTACAACACCATCATCAATACGATGGGCGGTCATGCCTCTGCAATTGCCGGCAATGCGTTGCCTGGCACCAAGATTCATGAGGAGGCCCAGCATATTCTGGACGATATCCAGCAGGCGGCCGATATGACCAAGCGGTTGATGCGCGCTGCGGAATCCGGCCGCGCGGCGGCGTCCGGCACCCGCTCAACCAAAAAAGTTTCCCTCAAGGCGCTGGTCAAGGAAGTCATGGCTTTTGTCGAGTCGCCGTTTGTGTCGCGGGGCATTAAGATTCATTTGAAAAACTTGGACCAGATGCCTTATGTCAATGCGGACTCCACGGCTTTATTGGATACCTTGATGGCCATTTTCATGAATGCGGCCGATGCCATGCCCGGCGGCGGAACCCTCACCGTGGATATGGTGGAAAAGGACATCCCCGAGCCGGATATGAAACTCAACCCCGCGGCACGTGGCGGTGTCTATGCCGTCTTGAGCATCCGTGACACCGGGGTTGGCATCAGCCGCGAGGCTGTGGCGCACATTTTTGATCCGTTTTTCTCAACGAAGTCCGGCACGCTTGGATTAGGGTTGCCGTTTGCACAGGATGTCATCCGGCGCATGGGCGGGTGGATCACCATCAGCAGCAAGGAAGGCAAGGGGACCACCGTGTTCCTCAATATGCCCAAAAGCGCATCGGCGGACGTGGTGCAGACCGTCGATATCCAGACGCTGCGGCGGCATGCGCCGGTCCTGCTGGCGGATGATCAGAGTGATGATCTCAACGCGACGGCGAAAACACTCGTGGACGCCGGTTATCGTGTGTTCAAGACCGCCACCGCGCAGGAGGCGATGGACATTTTTCGCAAGCATAATAAAAGCATAGAGCTTTATGTGCTCGATGCGCTCCTGCCGGATTTGCAGAAACAGGGGCTGGTCTCGGAAATCATCAAAGACAATCCCAATGCCAATATCGTGCTGACGTCGGGATTTTCACGTGATTTCGTGCGCAAACGGATGCCGCCGGGGTCGTGGACCTTCCTTCAAAAACCCTATGAGACAAGCCAGTTGCTTGATATCATGGATGGCGCAATCAGACGCGGCGCGGAGCGCCGTACCAATGAGCAATCCGGCGTGTAGAGGTTCAAACGTGCCGAAGGTGATCAAAAAACGCGACAACCGTTTGCATGTGGTGTGCATTGAGACCGGAGCGGCTTTCGGCACACTGGTGGAGGCGGGCCTCGAACTTCTGGATATTTCCATGGTGACCACCTTGAATTATGCCAGGGACAAGGTGTGTTTTGAGGCGTTCCTGACCAATGCAGCCAAGGCCGAACGGCTGCGTCGGGTGTTGAAGAAGGCGCTGGGGGTGTGGGCGGCGGGCGAATTCTGGCGGCTGACGGTGCGCACCTTGCGGGCTGAGGACTGGCAGGAGTCGTGGAAGCGGCATTTCAAAACACAGCGCGTTGCGCGCCGCATTGTTATCAAGCCGTCATGGGAAAAATTCAAGGCGCGCCCGGGTGATTGCGTGATTGAACTTGATCCGGGCATGAGTTTTGGCACTGGCCAGCATTTCACAACCCGGTCCTGCCTGCGCCTGATTGATGAAGCCGCGTGTCAATGTCGGTCGGATGCGTCGTTGCTGGATATTGGTTGCGGGTCGGGCGTGCTGGCAATTGCTGCGGCCAAGCTGGGGTTTAAGCGTGTGACCGGTCTTGACAACGATACAAACGCGGTTCGCATCGCACGCGAAAACGCGGTGCTCAACGGTGTGGCGGCCCGCACCGCCTTTTCAGAGGCCAATATTGCCGCATTGCGCCGCCGCCGGCCGTTTGATGTGGTGGTGGCCAATATTCTGGCGGTCACGCTGGAAGCCTGTGCAAAGCAGATTGCGCATCTGGTCGCGCGCGGGCCTGATGCCCGTTTGATCTTGGCCGGCATTCTTGCTGCACAGTACCTTGCGGTTAAAACCTGCTATGAGAAGCTGGGGTTTCACGAGGTCCGGCGGCTGACCAACGGCGAGTGGGCAAGCGGCATGTTTGAAGCCAAGCGTGTCCGTAAGAAGAAGTAGTCGCCGCATGGAGCGAATCAGCCGCACACGGCAGCCAGTATTTGCCGCACGTCGGCTGGGGTCACCGGCCGCGGGTTGGCTGCCGTTGAGCCGGAATCCAGGACTTCTTTCACGAATGCGTCCAGGTCGGTGACGTGTTGCCCTTTCAACGGATTACAGATATCCAGACGGGTCATCAACTCCAGGACCCGCTGTTCCACCGGCATATTCAGCAGGGTCTCGAGTTGCGCATATTTATCCGCACAAACAGGGCGGTTGAAGGTGATGGCCGGCGGCAGGCAGACGGCGCAGACCAATCCGTGCGGTTGGTGAAAACGCGCGCCCAGTGGATGGGCCAGTCCATGCACGACCCCGAGCCGTGCATGGCTCAGTGCGATCCCGGCCAGATAACTGCCTTCCAGCATGGCTTGCGCCGCCTGGGTGTCGGACGGGTTTTGGTGGAATATTTCCAGGCTTCCGGAAATCTGCCGCAGGGCTTGTAATGCAAGCGAGTCGGTCAATGCCGATGCACCTCTGCTGACAAATGATTCAAACGCCTGTGTGAAGGCATCCATGCCTGCACAGGCGATGACCGTCCGCGGGCAGGAGGCAAGAAGTGTCGGGTCCAGCAACACCACGCGGGCCAGCAGCGTGGTGCTGCGGAATGATTTTTTGACGCCGGTCCGGGTGTTGGTCAGCACGCATACGGCGGTGGCTTCCGATCCGGCGCCGGCGGTGGTGGGCGCGGCGATAAAGGGCACCCCGTGCGCTGGAAGGGGGGCGCCATCATGGTAAGCCTGTACGGGTTGGTCGGCGTGTAGGAGTCCTGCGCAGGCTTTGGCCAGATCTAGCGTGCTGCCGCCGCCAATGCCGGCCACCCACTGTGCATGGTGCCGGCGCGCCACGGACAGCAGTTTTTCCAATTCATCCAGCGTTGGCTCAGCTCCCGGGTGTGGCCAGGGAAGAATCCGTGTTGTGCGGGATGCGCTGGCCTGCAATGACTGTAACCGGCCGGTTTGGCCAAGGGAGCGGCCGTGGACAATGATTCCATTTGAGCCAAAGGACACGGCCTCTGTCAAAAAGTCATCGGCCGCTTGCGGGCGGATGATGGTGCGGGGCGGCAGCGTCAACGTTTCAGGCAGGCGGTTCACGTGAGGGGCCTCCGGAGGTTCATGACGGATAGGTCATGATGACGGCGATGAGTTCCAGGTTTTCCGTGCCGGTATTGCGCACGGCGTGCGATTCGCCTTTTCCGGTAAGAATGGCATCCCCGGCGGAAATCCCTTTTTCACCATGGCCGTCATCCAGCAGCCCGGCACCTTGCAAAACAATATAAATCTCATCTTCCTGAAGGTGTTGATGCAATCCAATCCCCGCGCCGGGCGGGATGGTGAGCTGGGCGCAAAGCCGTGTTTTGGCGGTGATCTCTTCCGGCTTGAAAAACTGGCGCACGGTGACGGCGCCGGCGCCACCCCTCATCTTTTCCCGGATTTCAACGGATTGTTCGGATGTTTTGCGGATCATAAGGGCCTTTCCGATGTCGGTGCTTAGCGGACAATCATGCATTGCGGCAGGGCGGCACGGATGCGGTCTTCCTCCTGCACGGGGATGGGGTTGTTGGAAATACGAAGCACCTTCAGATGGGTGAGCATGTTGATGGTCGGGGGAAGGGCCGTCAGCTGGTTGCTGGAAAGATCCAGCCTTTCCAGCGCGGTCAGATGGCAGATTTCATCCGGGATCATGGTGAGGAGGTTCTGCTCAAGTGACAGGGATTTGAGCGCGGTCAGGCTGCCGATGGTGCCGGGGATGGAGGTCAGGCGGTTGCCGCCGAGATTGAGAATTTCCAGGCGGGTCAGCTGCCCGATGGTGTCTGGCAAAGCGGACAGGCTGTTCTGTTCGATATGCAGGATATTCAAGTTTGCCAGTTTTCCGATGTTGTCTGGAAGCAGGGTCAGTCGGTTTTTGTTCAGGTTGAGTTCTTCCAGTCCGGCGAAGGCGGTGACCGTTGCGGGGAGCACGTTCAAATTCATCCCGCTCATGGAGAGTTGGCGCAACTGCTGTAGCCGGGTGAGCGAATCCGGCAGATTCGTGATGGCCGTGCGGTCCAAAACCAGGATTTCCAGTCGGCTGAGCTGTGTCACGGCTTCGGGAAACACGGTCAGGTCGCGGTCTGCCAGATTGACGACCCGGCTGTCAGGTGCATAGGGTAGACCGGAAACAGATGCGGCGGAATTGGTGTTGGCAGTCCCTCGTCCAGCCAGGGCGAGCAGGACCAGCAGGCTGTATAAAGCTTTTCTCATGAAACATCCTTTATGAGCTTTGGAAATCGGTTTTCGGGCTCACGGCAGATACTCTACCTGTCCTTGCGGTGCGGGTCAATCAGTTGTCGCGTCTGGGGTGAAGGTTTTTGGAGCAGCGTCACGGATGGGGGCTTGAATTCGAGCAGCAATCCGTCCCGTTGCGCCAGGAACTGGAACGTGGCCTGGGAAAAAAAGCCTACATGGGTTTCATCTGTTGTGTACCACCATTTGGAAAAGTCGGGGATCCCATCACGCAATTGGGTCATGATGCCCAGCCATCCTCCCGCCCGGAGCAGGCGCAGCCATAACGCCCACTCCGCTGCAGGTTTGAAAAAGTGTTCGATAGCTTCGGAGCAGACGATAAAATCATAAGGCTGGTCCAATGCGTCTGTTTTGGCGGCATAAAAAGGATCATATACATTCATGGTGAATCCGCGTTCTTTGAAAAGAACGGCATGCGAAAATGATGGGCCGCATCCAAAATCCAGGCCATGGCTGCCCGGCGCGAGGTGCGGAATCATGGGCTGTATCAGGGTTTCAAGAAACCGGCGGTAGCCGGGCTCGGATGGATCATCTTGGTGCAGGTCGTAACGGCGTTTTTCCCTGTCGGGTGCGGGATGGAATGCCGCAGGCACAAAAACATACGCGCAGGTGGTGCACAGGAAATACTGGCGGATTTTGTCCGCATTGAAAAACTGGACGGTTACGCTGTGGCATAGCGGACATATGGAAGATGGAGGGTTTTGGGGCATCAAAGCACCGGCGTCAGCAGATTGCAGAAGTTTTCCAGCAGTTGTCGGCGTGCCGGCCGTTTGCGCCATTCGATCAGGTCAATTTCATCGCTTTGTGCCATGTCGCGGGCGATGATGCGGTTGAGGTCGTAAATGAAGCGTTCATCGTAGACGACCAGATTGGTTTCGTAATTCAGGCGCAGGCTTCTTACATCCATATTGGCGGTGCCGATGATGGCCGCTTCATTGTCCGCAATCAGTGCTTTGGCATGGAGGAAGGGGGGGCGCCGTTCAAAGATGCGGACGTTGGCGGATAGCAGCTCGTCATACAAGGCTTGGCCGGCCAGGCCGGCATAGACATGGTTGTTTTGACGTGGTACGAGCAGTCGTGTGTCCACGCCGCGCAGGGCGGTGGCGCGGATGGCGTGCAGGATGTCCTTGGTGGGTACAAGATAGGGGGTGATAATTGTCAGCGTGCGGGTTGCGGCGGTGATGGTGGCGAAAAAGACATCGGTCAGCGTTTCCACGTTTTCGGATGTCGGACTGCCGTTCACCACGCGCAGGAGCGCTTTGCCGGCGGGTTCGGAGGGCGGGAAATAATCATTGGTCAGGATATGGTGCGGATCCTCATCGGTCATGAAATACCAATCCTGCAGGAAGGTGTATTGCAGCTCCTGCACGATGGGGCCCGCCAGGTGGAAATGATAATCCTGTTGCGGCATGCCGGCGGGGCGGGTGATATGTTCCTGCTGGATATTGATGCCGCCGGTGAACGCGGCTTGTCCGTCCACGATCAGCACCTTGCGATGATTGCGGAGGTTTACCTGGAATTGGCGTTTGACGGGGTTGACCTGCGTCCACGCCACAATGTCGAGTTTCGGGATGTTGCGGTAACGGCGCAGCATTCCGCTGAACCGGGCATGGGTGGATCCAAATGCGTCAAAGAGGAGCCTGACCTGCACACCGGCACGGGCTTTTTCAGCCAGCAGCTCGAGAAATTGCCGCCCCACCTGATCATTGCCCAGGATGAAGGTTTGCAGATGGATATGGTGTCTGGCGCCGCGGATCGCATCCAGCATGCGCGGGAAGGCTTCGTCGCCCGTGACCAGCGGTTCAATATGATTGCCGTCCAGCAGCGGGTATTCGGGCAGAACGGCATTCATCATCGTGTTGAGCTTCTGCCCGAGCGGGGACGGGGGTTCCGCCAGATGGCGTTGATGTACGGCCCTCCAGTAGGCCAGCGGCATGGTTTCTTCTTCGCGCGCCTGGCGGAATATCCGGAGCTCGCGGTCGGATTGGTGCTTGCGCCAGCTTTTACGTGTCACCCGGTTGATGCCAAAGGCTGCAAAGAGCAATGCGCCCGCCAGCGGCAACGACCAGACGGTGAAAATCCAGCCAAGGGTGACGCTTGAATCGCGGCGGTGGCGCAGACAGTAAAAAGCCACGCTGGCCGTGATCAACAGGTGTATAAACGACAACGACCACCACACTAGAGCCGTCCAGTGTGTGGCGTGACCCAGGGCCGTGATCAAGTTCCAGAGATATTGCGTCATGTCTGATTCCGCATTTTCACGGCGTCATCATTCAAAAAAAACGAAGAATTGTAAATACCTATTGACATCAGTTGCGGTTGTGATAAATGGCAACACTAAGAAGACAGCAAAGGAAGCGCGACTTGCTTCCGTCTTCTGAGACGTTCCCGCTAGCGGGAATAAGGAGTTATTACTACATGCAACATCAGCGTGGTTGTCCGGAGACCGTGGGCGACCTATGCGATGAACCTCCTCTTATAGAGGAGTCCGGCGCAGCGCCGGATTCGCAACACGGCCAGTTGTGGAATGACTGGCGGTGGCAGATGCGGAATAGGATCCGCACTCTTCAACAGCTCGGTGCGCGTTTCAAATCCCTGCCGGTGACGCAAGGTATGGCTGCGGCGACTGCCAAGTTTCCGTTGGCGATCACGCCGTATTATGCCTCGCTGATCCGTACACTGGATGGCAGCGATCCGGTGTTTCAGATGTGTGTGCCGCAGCGGCAGGAGCTTTATGATCCGCCCTGTCTCAAGGACGATCCCCTGGCCGAGGATGAACACATGCCGGTGCCGGGGCTGGTCCATCGCTATCCGGACCGCGCTTTGTTGATTGCGACCACCACCTGTTCGACCTATTGCCGCCACTGCACGCGCAAACGCGTGGCCGGGCAGCACGAAAGCAGCATTGCCGGCACCCGGTTGGGACAGATCACGGAATATCTATCCGTGCATCCGGAGATCAAGGATGTGGTGATTTCAGGGGGTGACCCGTTCACCATGGCTACCGATGCGATTGAAAAGGTGCTGGCCGCTGTGCGGTCCGTGTCCTCGGTGGATATAGTGCGGTTCGGCACCCGTACGCCGGTGGTGATGCCCATGCGCATCACGGATGAACTGGTGCAGATGCTGCGCAAGTACCATCCGGTGTATGTCAACACGCACTTCAACCACCCCGCCGAATTGACCCCCGATGCCATTGACGCCTGCCGGCGGCTGGCGGATGCCGGGATTCCGGTTGGCAATCAGACGGTGCTGCTGCGCGGGGTCAATGATGATGCACAGGTCCTGGAAGAGCTCTTCCGCAATCTGGTGCGGCACCGGGTGCGGCCGTACTACCTGTTCCAGTGTGATCTTGTGCATGGGGTGGAACACTTCCGCACGCCGTTGTCGCGCGGCATTGAAGTGATGGAATACCTGCGCGGACGGCTCAGCGGCCTGGCCATCCCCACCTTTGTGGTGGATGCGCCGCATGGCGGCGGCAAAATCCCGGTATTGCCGAATTATGTGGTTTCCTCCAGTCCTTCGCACACAGTGCTGAGGAATTACGAAGGTATGATGGTGGCCTATCCTGAACCCGGCGATCTGACCGCGTTTGGCGCCGTCCGTGAAGGTGAAACCAAGGGTGTGTGGGAGTTGCTGCACGGTGAAGGCACGCGCAATCCGCCGCGGATGGCTTCGGCCGCCCGCCGACGCAAGGCGGCGCGTGCATCGGCCATGAATGCCATGCAGTTGGATATGCCGTTCTAAAATGCAGCTGGATTCCCGTTGCATTGAATCCCCGTGTGTTCAACGATGCGGGGGCGTGGGCTCCATTTTATTCGTTGGTGCATCTTGCCGTGGTGACGATGCTCGTTTCGCGCTGCCAGTCGCAAGTCAGGTTTATAGTATGAAAGAATCTCTGTCCAATGGCGTGTTGATCATTTATAACGCCCCCGTTGATGCGGGAGCGGATGCGACCTGGCTGGAGTCGGACGCCGGCGTGGCGGATGAAGTGCTGGCGGTCCAACAGGCGCTGGTTGCGAAGGGCTGTGCCGTGCGGCTGGCCGCTGTACATACGCTGCAGGAGGCGGCTGCGGCCATCGGTGTGGGGTCGGAGCAGGTGGTGTTCAATTTGGTCGAGGCTCTGGCGGGCGATCCATCGGATTACTGCCAGATCCCTGTGCTGTGCAAAGCGGCCGGACGTGTTTATACCGGCAATCCTGCCGCCTGTCAGGTGCTGTGCCTTGATAAAAGCGTGGCCAAGCAGGTGCTGCGCGATCAGGGCATTCCCGTTCCCGCTTCGGTGACCATTGCGCCGCTGCAGGATTGGCGCACCATGGTCTTGCCGGATTTTCCGGTCATCGTCAAGCCCGTCCGGACGGATGCCAGCGAAGGCATTGAGGGTGATGCCGTGGTGCTTGCGCCGGATCGCGGGCATGTGGGCCGGCTGGTTGAGCGGATTCACCGCAATTTTAAGCAGTCCGCGATGGTGGAGCAGTATCTCGACGGCCGCGAGATCAATGTCGCGTTGCTGCAGGATGGTGATACCGTCCGGGTGCTGCCGCCTGCGGAAATCAGGTTTGTGGATTATCCGGCCGGCAAGCCGCGCATTGTGGATTATGCGGCCAAGTGGCGCAAGGATACGTTTGAATACAGTCACACCGTGCGTGCGATTCCTGCTGATCTGCCGGCTGACACGGCTGCCATTATCGCCCGCATTGCCGAGGATGCCTGGCGCGCCATGGGCTGCCGTGGTTATGCGCGTGTGGATTTCCGGCTGGATCATGAAGGGTATCCTTTTGTTCTTGAAGTGAATCCCAACCCCGATATTTCACCGGATAGCGGGTTTGCGGCGGCGCTTGAGGCGGCGGGCATTTCTTATACCGATTTTGCGGCCATGGTCTTGCGTGCCGCGACCTCTGAAATGCCCGAACCACCGGCGGTTGTTGTCATTCCGATGATTGAACCGGTGCTGCTGCCGGCTGCAGGTGCCCCCATCATCCGCCGGACAGTCCCGGCGGACCGCGATGCCATTCTTGAGTTTGTGAAACACACGGGCTTTTTCCGGGATGACGAAGTGGACGTGGCGCGTGAGGTCCTGCATGAGGCGCTGGATAATGGCTCATCAGGCCATTATCAGTCTTTTTCGGCGCTGGTCGATGATCAGGTGGCCGGATGGATCTGCTATGGGCCGGCCCCCTGCACGGTGGGCACCTATGATATTTACTGGATTGTCGTGGATGCTCGCCAGCAGCGCCGGGGCATTGGCGTGGCCCTGATGCGGGAGGCGGAAACCCGGATTCGCGCCCGCGAGGGGCGTGTGCTGATCATTGAGACGGCGGGCCAGTCGCTTTACGGGAGCACGCGCCGTTTTTACCAGCGCCTGGGCTATGTTGAAGAAGCCCGCTTGCGGGATTTTTACATGCCGGGTGATGATAAGATTGTCTACATCAAACGGCTTTAACCCGGCTCGAAGTCCAGGATCAGGGGCAGATGGTCGGAGTAAATCACTTGCGGTATCTGAAATTTGCTCACGCGGATTTGCGGGCTGTGCAATATGAAATCCAGATGTCGGCGCGGTTCCCAGCTTGGGAATGACGGCATGTTTGACGGATTGGCGTTGGTCAGCCGGGTGGCGGCCAGAAAAAGTTCAATTTCGCGTTCGCCCCAGAAGGCGTTGAAATCCCCGGCCACGATATGCGGCTTTTTGGTGTTTTTCACCAGGTTGTAGATGTCGCGGAGCTGGTCGTGGCGGACCCGGAAATTCAGCGAGAGATGCACCAGGAAGAGCGTCAGGTTTTCCAGTTCCAGTTCGATCACCAGCCGTTTGACGCCACGGGCGCAATAGTGGAACTTGGTCTGTTCGATGGTGTCGTTGGTGAGGAAGGCATTGCCTTGTTTGCCCAGCAGCGGCAGGCGGGCCAGCATGCTCGACTGGCTGTATTTCAGGCGGCAGGTGTGGTAGTGCCCCAGTGTTTGCGCGATTTCTTCCGCCTGGTTCTTGCCGCGCGAGCGGTAGGAGCCTTCGTCCACCTCCAGCAGGCCGACGATGTCGGGTTGCTGGGCGCCGATGAATTCGGTGATACGGTCAAGGTTGGCGGCCGTCTTGCGCAGATACCCGCTCCAGGGGAAAAGGAAATGCCTTCCACCTGTGCCGTACCGGATATTGTACACCATCAGCCGCATGTGTCCTCCACGACGATTCCATTTGGATACGATAGGCCAAATTGTCGCTCCCGTCCATTGGATTCATGTGGCGGCGCGGCAATTGGCAGTGCAAGATTGTTGCGGGAGCGTAATATTGTTGTGACCGCTCACCACTGATGAAATTGAGGGATGGAAGGTGGGAGCCCGAACCCCGCAGGTTGCATTTCTTTGCGCCCTCTGCGCCTTTGCGAGAAACATTCCGACTCTTATAGTGCCATCCGTGTTATCCGTGGTGAAACACACTCGGCGCCCAAGATCGCCGCATCCGTTTTCACCCGACCTGTCGTGAGCTTGTCGAACCGAAATGCAATCTGCTTTTTCCGTGCCGCTAGGCTGGAGTCATAACCCTGAGGCTTGCGTGACGGCAGATTGTTGCGGGAATGACTTGCCGGGATATGGTGCGAGCCGCTATCGTTCTGCTGTTGATGATTGCCCGTATGGCGGCAGGAAAGGATGATGATGAATCAGCTGGAAGAAGGCAGTACGCTTGAATTGGATTTCGGCAAAATCGCCAAGGTGTCCTCAAAATGTCCGGACGTGGTCCCTGTCGCCGTTCAGCATGCGGACACCGGTGAGGTGATCCTGGTGGCCTATACCAATGAGAAAGCGTTCCGCATCTCCATGCAGACCCGTACGCTGGTGTTATGGAGCACCTCGCGCAACGAGCTTTGGGAAAAAGGAAAAACCTCCGGGGAAACTTTTGAAATCATTGAGGCGCTGGTCAACTGCGAGCAGAACTCGCTGCTTTATCGGGTGCGGCCGCGGCGCGGCGGGATTTGCCACACCAAAAACCAGAAGGGCCTGCCGCGCAACTGCTACTACCGTCGCATTGATTTTGATGCGCAAACGCTGCATAATGTGGACCCGTGACGCATGAACCTGTCTCAAAATTGTTTTGACCATGACACGGCGGGTTCCGTCCTGTCCGCAAGGCGCACGCCGGGGGGCAATACCCTCGGCGGTCGGACGACTCGACAGGGACGCCTCGCCCCATCCATCGGGTGTTCCCCGGGTAGGGCGAAGTCTCCGACTGAGCCGTTCTGCCTGCGCCGGGTTGCGTTGTCTATTCGGGGAAATACCGCTTTTGGGTATTCCCCCCGAACATCCGCCTTGCCCGGCACGAGAACTCATGCCATCATGGTTCCAATGGGTTTTCGGATCGGCTCTAAATCCCGCGCCGCGCGGGATGAATATCCGTGCCATCCGTGGTTAATGATTTTCTTGGACAGGCGTGCCGGTTCACTGTGGACGGGCAGTGGCCGTGGTGGCGTGGGAAGCTCACAACAAGGAGCGGGAAACACACGTGAAAAAAGCGTTTATCACCGGCGTCAGCGGGCAGGATGGTTCATATCTGGCGGAACTGCTGCTTGAAAAAGGCTATGAAGTGCATGGCCTGGTCCGCCGCACCAGCACGTTTAGCCGCGACCGTATTGACCACATTCATGACGGTCCGCATGGCCGCAGCGGCCAGTTTGTGCTGCATTACGGTGACATGTGCGATTCCATGGGGCTGGCCGACATCCTGCGCGAAGTGCACCCCGACGAAGTTTACAACCTGGCGGCGCAGAGCCATGTGCGGGTCAGCTTTGACCTGCCGGAATATACCGGCGAGTCGACCGGCATGGGCACCCTGCGCCTTTTGGAAATGCTCCGCCGTTTTGACCACAATCCGCGGTTTTACCAGGCGTCCAGTTCTGAGATGTTCGGGAAGGTGCAGGAAGTGCCGCAGACGGAAACTACGCCGTTCCACCCCCGCAGCCCCTATGCCTGTGCCAAGGTTTTTGCCTACTGGCTGACCGTGAACTACCGTGAGGCCTACGGTCTGTACACCAGCAACGGCATCCTCTTCAATCATGAATCGCCACGGCGTGGCGAATCCTTTGTCACCCGCAAGATCACCATTGCGGTCGCCCACATCCTGGCGAAGAAGCAGACGGAATTGTCCATGGGCAATCTCGAGGCCCGGCGCGACTGGGGCTTTGCCGGGGACTATGTGGACGCCATGTGGCGCATGCTGCAGCAGCCCAAGGGTGACGACTATGTCATTGCTACGGGTGAAACGCACTCCATCCGCGAGTTCCTCGACGAGGCCTTCGGCCTGGTGGGGCTGGACTGGCATGATTTTGTGAAGCTCGATCCGCGCTTCCTGCGCCCGTCGGAAGTGGATCTGGTGATGGGCGATGGCGCCAAGGCGAAAAAGGTGCTGGACTGGACCCCCACGGTCACCTTCAAGCAGTTGGTCCGGCTCATGCTGGAAGCCGACCTGAAACGGGTTGGGATCGATCCCGACAAGGTCATCAAACGCTGATCAAAGGAGCTGTGCATATGACAAGCGGCCGCCGCCAGATTTCGTTGGAGCAATGGGTCATCCATCCGTTTGACCAATGGGAAAAACAATGGATGGTGCTGGCGGCCGGTAGTTTCAAGGAGGCGCACTACAATGCGATGACCGTGGCGTGGGGCAGTTTCGGCGTGATGTGGGGCAAACCCTTCGCCATGGTTGTGGTGCGGCCCACACGCTATACCTTTGCCTTCCTGGAGAAACATCAGGACTTCACGCTCGGCATCTTTGCGGAATCCTACCGGCCGGCCTTGCAGCTGCTGGGCTCGAAATCCGGCCGGGCTGGCAACAAGATTGCCGAGACGGGCCTGACGCCGGTGGCGTCATTGCATGTGGCTGCCCCCGGCTTTGCCGAGGCCGCGTTGACCGTGGAGTGCCGCAAAATGTACCGGCAGGATATGGATCCGGCTGGGTTTATCGATCCGGCGATTGAAAAAAATTATGCCCAGCATGATTATCACCGCATGTATTTTGGGGAGATCCTGGCTGTCACGGAACGCATGGAAGGAAAAAAGAAAATATGATTCTTGACCGTTTGGAGCTGGCGGAAGTGTACTTTCCTTTGAATCCCGGGTTTGCCAGGGCGTTTGAATTTTTGCGGCGCAAGGATCTGGCCGGACTGCCGGTGGCCAAGGGGCCGGTGAATGGCGACCAGATCCTGGATGTCATCAAGTGCCCGTGCGGCCGGAAAGCCGCCGAGGCGCCGCTGGAGGTCCACCGCAAGTATGTGGATATCCAGCTGGTATTGGCGGGCACGGACCGCATGGGTTGGAAGACGCTGGCAACGTGTCGCAATCTGCGTGATGCCTATAACCCGGTGCGTGACGTCGCGTTTTATATCGATACGCCGGATGTCTGGATGGATGTCCTGCCCGGCATGATGGCGATTTTCTTCCCTGACGACACCCACGCGCCCATGGTTTCAGACGGGCCAATCCATAAAATTGTGCTCAAAGTCCCGATCATCTAGGATGCAGGTTGATAGGCTGTAGGCCGTTAGACTGTAGGTAAAAAATCGGCGCCCGGAGGTTGCCTCCCACATTCCGGCGGGTAGGGTGAAGTCTCCGACTGAGCCGTGGTTGCTCTTTCCGTTTTCGCGATTTTGGCGCATTTCGTAGTTAAAGCTCTCACTCTTCCATCTGTGTGATCTGTGGGCGTTTCTTCTTTCTGCGCCATGCGCTCTGCACTCTGCCTCTCCGCATCCGTGCTATCCGTGTTGTCAGTGGTGGATTTCCCCGTTTTCTTGCAGGCAGCAACTAACAGCCTAATAGTCTACAGGCTAATCACCTTTTTTAAGTACCGCCATGATTGCGTCCACGGTTTGTGTCTGCGTCAGCCCTGTGGTGTCCACGGTTAATTGGGCATGTTGCCGGTAGAGCGGATTCCGTTCTTTGAACAGCATCTCCAGTTTTTGGTCTGGTGCGGCAATGATGCCCCGGGTGTCCCAATCGGTCAGGCGTTGGCGCAGCTGGTCCGGTGCGGCAAACAGATACACCACAATGCCGCAGGCTTTGAGGTGCGCCATGGCGCGCGTGCTGTAGATTGCGCTGCCGCCGGTGGCGATCACATGCTGCTGTAAGTTTACCTGGAGCAGCCATTGCTCTTCAATACGGCAGAAACCGGCCAGCCCCTTTTCTTTGATGATGGAAATCAGGCGGCGGCCTTCCTGTGACTGGATCAGCAGGTCGGTGTCCAGAAACTGATATTGCATCCGTTTGGCCAGCAGCACGCCGCAGGTGCTTTTGCCGGAGGCTGGCATGCCGATCAGCACGATATTATCTTTTGATGGAATGAGCGTGTTTTCAGGGTTCATATCTTTTAGATTATACCGCTGATGAACAAGGGAACAGTTCAAAAAATCAATTTTCTGCAAGTTGAAATCGGCCGCGGGCATCCGTTCTATCTGGACGGCATTATTTCCGGAATTCCGGCTGGCCGGGTTGGCATCGTGCAGGATGTGTTTGAGCTGGCTGCCGGTTCGTCGCGGCTTGTCTGGTGTCTGGTGCGTGCCCTGTATCATCTGGCTGCTTCAGGCGGGTGGGCGGGGGCCTGCTATTCGCAGTTGCGCCTCCATAACGACTATAACCGGCCGGGCCTGATGCTGGAATGGCTGGGCCGTGATATCCGGCGCCTGCATGTGCAGGGGCGGGATCCGCTGGTGGTTTCGCACCCCATTCTGGCGGCGATCCTCAAGGGCCGGCCAAATCTGGTCTACCAGCATGGCGAACTGGTGGTGCCGGGTGAGGCGCTGGTGCGCGGTCCCCACAAGGTTCTGGTGCCGTTGAACTCCACTGCGGATGCTTTCTGTGCGGCCGGCATCCCTGCTGCGCAAATTGAAGTGACCGGTCTGTGTGTTGAGCCGGCCTTGGTGGCGCAGGCGGATCATGCCTTTCAAGTCCGATGGGTCCGGCTGGGTGGAAAAGCTCCATTGACCGGCGCAGTATTCTCCTCCGGCGCGGAACCTCTGGCGCATGTGAAGGCGATGGTTGCGGCTGCATGGTCGGCGGTGCAGGCCGGGGGCAGGGTGCGGGTTTTCGCGCGTCATCACGGACGGCTGGAGAAACATGCACGTGCTGTTTTTGCTGTTGGCGGTGTGAAGTTGGTTCCAGCCGAATCTGCCGTGGGTGACGATCCTGCGGTCCTGTGTCTTTATGACTCGCGTCGCGCGCTGGATGCGCTGACCGCCCGATTTTTTGCGGAGTTTGATTACTTCATTTCTCCATCGCATGAACGCAGCAACTGGTCCATGGGTTTGGGTCTGCCGATGGTGATGGTCGGGCCGGCGGTCGGATCCTTTGCGCCGTTGAACTGGCAGCTTCTGATGAAATCCGGAGTGGCGCTCCCGTTGGAAAATCCATCGGCTTTCGGGCCATGGCTGGCGCAGCAACGGGCGGGCGGCGTGTTGACACGGCTGGCAACAGCCGGATATGGCCGGCATCCGGTCAACGGTTTTGCGCACATTGCCGAAATGCTTTTAAGCGATAGACGCTAAAACGATGACTGCCCGGATAGCCGGAAACTTGACTCACATCCCCGCGCGGGGCACGACCCTTGTATTTGTCGTGGGCTACAGCAATCAGAACGTTTCAATCCACGTGCCCCGCGCGGGGCACGACTCGGGGCGGCAAAACAAAACGCCTGCCTACTGGTTTCAATCCACGTGCCCCGCGCGGGGCACGACGATGCCAATGGCAGGCCCATTGGTGCCATTATTGTTTCAATCCACGTGCCCCGCGCGGGGCACGACTGCGTAAGTTCCTCCGTCCACGCTGGTCTTTTCGTTTCAATCCACGTGCCCCGCGCGGGGCACGACCACCGCCGATGCGATGCTGGACTGGGTGCTGGAGTTTCAATCCACGTGCCCCGCGCGGGGCACGACTGTTTTTTCCGGTGAAAACATTTGAAACACCTATAGTTTCAATCCACGTGCCCCGCGCGGGGCACGACACTGCGTGCTGTGGAGGCTCCTTACATCGTACTGTTTCAATCCACGTGCCCCGCGCGGGGCACGACTCCAATTCCTCTTGGGTTGCTAATCCATTGGCGTTTCAATCCACGTGCCCCGCGCGGGGCACGACTAAGGGTGGCGGGCGGGCGGGCGCACGGCAAAGTTTCAATCCACGTGCCCCGCGCGGGGCACGACAATCCGGCCAGACTTGAGCGG
>Ga0073936_10000543_pt1 | contig 58106 bp, 46 predicted proteins | sample AliMusrvi5mmetaG_FD_87041 | JGI IMG/M metagenome (GOLD analysis project Ga0073936, IMG submission 87041) | Freshwater lake bacterial and archeal communities from Alinen Mustajarvi, Finland, to study Microbial Dark Matter (Phase II) - Alinen... | ecosystem: Environmental > Aquatic > Freshwater >...
ATGTGAAGATCGAATTCGATGGGTTGGATCGCCGCGTGCGGCAACTCACGCACGTGACCGACAGTGTGTTTTCGATCGCAGTTTCGCCCGACAGCCGCACCTACGCTTTCGTCTCCAACAGTGACCAGGATGGCAGGTCGAGCGCTGCCCTGTACACCGTACAGGAAGACGGAGAGCGCGTCACGCGCATCGCTTCGGCTTCGTCCACTGATGCCGGCGATGCTCCGCAACGAGGCCGTGGCGGCTTTGGCGGCGGCGCCATTTCGCAGGTGCAGTGGGCTCGTGACGGCGCGTCTATCTATTTCATGCAGGGGCGCGGCATCTATTCGGCGCCGGTCTCTGGCGGCGGTGCAGCCGGCGCCGCTCCCACAGGCGGTGGTGGTTTACGCAGCCGTTCCGCGGCGCCTTCCGCAACTGCCGCACCTGCGGCCGATGGCGCGGCTCCCTCTACGGCCCGCCGCGTTGCCTTTACGGTGCGGCTGGAATTAGACCATGAGGCCGAACGCCGCCAGGTCTTCTCCGAAGGCTGGCGCGTGATGAAGAATCAGTTCTACGACGCGAAGATGCACGGCGTGAACTGGAATGCGATGAAAGACAGCTATGAGCCGCTGCTGGCCAATATCGGCGATTCCGACGAACTGCGAACTGTGATGATGCAGATGATCGGGGAACTGAACGCATCCCACACGGGCGTGACCGGACCGGTGAGCCGGGATGGCGACCAGGTGCAGACACGCTATCCGGGTTTTGAGATCGAGGCGGATGCATCCGGCTATTACAAGGTCAGCTACATCTACAAGAAGGGCCCTGCGGATTTTGAATACGTGAAACTGGCGCCCGGCAATTTCATTCTCTCGGTGAATGGCAAGGACATCACAGCCAAAGACAATTATTGGAAGCTATACAACCTGATTCCGGGGCGTAAATTCGAGTTCCGCGTAAATTCGAAGCCGCAGAAAGATGGCGCATGGACACTGCGGCTTGATCCGCTGACCTCCGCCGCATTCGGCGATCTGCAATATGAGCGATGGGTCGACCAGCGCAAGGAGATCGTGAACACTCTCTCGAAAGGCGGCGTCGGCTATCTGCACATCCGTGCCATGGACGCGCCGTCGTTGCGCAAGTTTGAACGGGATCTGCTGGAGAACCAGGGCAAGAAGGCTCTCGTGATCGACCAACGCTTCAACGGCGGAGGCGGCATTGATCAGGAACTGCTGCAGATCTTGAATCAACGAAAATACCAGTCGACGCGTGGACGCGATTCGGTGGACGTGCAGCGTCCGGCTCGTGCGTTCTTCGGTCCGATGGTAGTGATGCAGAACGAGCGCTCGGCCAGTGACGCCGAAATGTTCCCCGATGGTTTCCGCGCCCTGGGTCTTGGCAAACTGATCGGCATGCCGACCTACGGCGCGGTGATCGGCACAGGTGCCCACCGGTTGCTCGATGGTTCCTCGATCCGTACTCCAGGCTCCGGCGTCTTCACCGCGAAGGGCGAAAATATGGAGAACTACGGCGTGCAGCCCGACATTCTTGTCGACAACACGCCCGAATCATTCTTCGCCGGACGCGATCTGCAGATCGAACGCGCGGTGACCGAACTGCTCTCCCAAATCAAATAGGTGACTATGAAGCTCTCCAAACTTGTCTTGTTGTCTGCGGCCATGTCGACCGCTTTTGCGCAGCAGAAGAGCGCTGCGATGAAGGCCGACCTCATCGGTCAATTGGATTCCATGCAGAAGCAGGCGCAGGTGATGGTCGATTCTGTGTTCAGCTTCGGCGAACTGGGTTTTCAGGAGTATGAGACTTCGAAGTACCTGACGGGCATTCTAGAAAAAGAGGGCTTCAAGATCGAGCGCGGCATCGCCGGCATCCCCACCGCATGGATCGCGACATGGGGGGCAGGGAAGCCAGTGATCGCACTGGGCTCTGACATCGATTGCATTCCACAGGCTTCGCAGAAGCCCGGTGTTGCTTATCATGATCCGTTGATCGAAGGTGCGCCAGGACACGGCGAAGGCCACAACTCGGGCGGTCCGTTGAACATCCTCGCTGCCATCGCGGTAAAGAAGGTAATGGAGCGCGAGCACCTGACTGGCACGTTGAAGATCTGGCCTGGCGTGGCGGAAGAGCAGTTGGGCACCAAGGCCTACTATGTGCGCGCGGGCGTGTTTAACGGCGTGGATGCGGTGCTGTTCGCTCACGTCGATAACCGGATGGGCGTCAATGCCGGAGGCGATTCGCAATCGTCGATGGTGTCGGTCGAGTATATGTTCAAAGGCGAAAGTGCGCATGCCGCCGGTTCGCCGTGGCGCGGCAAGAGCGCGCTCGATGCGGTGGAGTTGATGGACGTCGGCTGGAACTTCCGCCGCGAGCATCTGCGCCTTGCGCAGCGTTCGCACTATGTGATCACCAACGGTGGCGATCAGCCCAACGTGGTGCCGCAGAACGCCGCGGTCTGGTATTACTTTCGCGAGGCCGACTATGAGCATGTGATGAACATGTGGCGCATCGGTGACAACATGGCCAAGGCCGCCACGCTCATGACTGACACGACGTTCACCTCCCGGTTGCTCGGTAGTGCCTGGGCGCCGCACTTCAACGTCCCGATCGCGAAGGCCATGAGTGAGAACATTAAAGCCGTGGGCATGCCGAAATGGTCGGAGGATGATCAGAAGCTGGCCAAGGCTGTGCAGACCGAATTGAAGCAACCGGTGAAAGGGCTCAATGAAAAAGTAGCGGTCTTCCGCGAACCGCGCGCTCCCTCCACCGAAGAAGATCGGGAAGCGCCGGTGCCTACCGGTGGCGGCTCGGACGATATCGGCGACATCTCTTGGGTGGTCCCGACGGTTACGCTACGCTATCCTTCCAACATTCCTGGAGGTCCCGGCCACAACTGGGCCAACGCCATCTCCATGGCCACTCCGATTGCGCACAAAGGCGTGATCGCCGGGGCAAAGGTGCAGGCGCTGACGCTGCTCGATCTGATCACCAATCCGGAGCTGGTTGCGAAGTCCTGGGACTACTTCCATAACGTTCAGACCAAGACCGTGAAGTACCAGAGCTTCCTGCGCCCTGACGATAAGCCTGCAGTGTGGCTGAACAAGAAGATCATGGAAGAGTACCGTCCGCGTATGAAGGAGTTGTATTATGATGCTTCGAAGTATTCCAGCTATCTTGAGCAGTTAGGAATCAAATACCCGACGGTGAAATGAGTCCATGGTCCTCCATACAATCGATTGGATAATAATTGTTGCGTCGTTGTTGATCTGTTTTGTGCCCGCCCTGTTCTTCGGCAAGCGCTCCGGCAAGAGCACTGCTGAGTTCTTCGGCTCGGGCCGCGCGGTGCCGTGGTGGCTGGCGGGCATCTCCATGGTGGCGACGACGTTTTCGAGCGACACGCCGAACCTGGTCACCAACTTCGTCCGCACCCAGGGCGTGGCAGGCAACTGGCAGTGGTGGGCGTTCACGCTGACAGGTGTTTCCACGGTCTTCTTCTTTGCCCGATTGTGGCGCCGCTCCGGCGTGCTGACCGATCTGGAATTCTATGAAACGCGCTATTCGGGCAGTGCAGCCAGCGCCGTTCGCGGCTTCCGCGCCGTGTACCTCGGGCTCTTCTTCAACTGCATCATCATGGCATCCGTCAATCTTGCGGCGTGCAAGATCGCGAATGTGCTGTTCGGTATGCCGCGCTGGCAGACATTGCTTGCGGTTGGCATTCTGAACGTGGTCTTTGCCGCGCACTCTGGACTGTGGGGCGTGCTGGTCATCGACATGATCCAGTTCTTCATCAAGATGACCGCTGTGATCGGAGCCGCTTACTTTGCCGTGAATCTGCCGCAGGTGGGCGGGCTCACAGGATTGGTGGAGAAGCTTTCGAATCGCCCAGGACCGGGCGGCTTGAACTACCTGAATATGCTGCCCGACTTCACCAACAACTGGGACATGGCGATGGCGATCTTCATCATCCCGCTTTCGGTGCAATGGTGGACGGTGTGGTACCCCGGCGCCGAACCCGGCGGCGGCAGCTATATCGCACAGCGTATGCTGGCTTCGAAGTCTGAGAAAGACTCGCTCGGCGGCACGCTCTTCTTTAACCTTGCGCACTACGTGCTGCGTCCGTGGCCATGGATTCTGGTTGGACTCGCGTCCATCATCGTTTATCCGGAGTTGAAGGATATCCGCTCGGCGTTTCCGAATGTGGAGCCTGGGCTCGTGGGGCACGATATCGCATATCCCGCGATGCTCATCTTCCTGCCTGCCGGCTGGATCGGCCTCATGGTTGGTGGCCTGATCGCCGCGAATTCTTCGACGATTCTGACCCACCTCAACTGGGGCGCTTCGTATCTGGTGCACGATTTCTACCGCCGCTTCCTTCGTAAAGGTGAAACAGAAAAGCACTACGTCATGGCCGGGCGGCTCGCCACGGTTGGTTTGTTCGTGCTTTCCTCTTCGCTCGTCTTCGTGCTGGAAACCGCCCAGGACAACTTCAACATCATGCTGCAGGTGGGCGCGGGAACGGGCTTGCTGTACCTGTTGCGCTGGTTCTGGTGGCGCATCACCGCGTGGTGCGAGATTGTCGCAATGGCCAGTTCCTTTGGTATCTCCATCGTGTTTTTGGTGCTGCACAAGAACGGGATGCAGATCGGCACGCACAAGGAACTGTTGATTACCATCGCGTTCACCACCGTCTGCTGGCTGATCACTGCCTATGCCGGACCGGAAACCGACCGCGCTGCGCTCGTCAATTTCTATCTGAAGGTGAAGCCGTTTGGTCCTGGCTGGACCGTGATCCGCAAGGCTGCCGGAGTCTCTGAGGCGCAAGCCGCCGAGTTCTCCAAGGAAGACAACATTCCGCTGGCAACACTGGGCTGGGTCTCAGGCACCATTGTGATTTGGGCCGGCCTGTTCACGGTCGGGAACTTCCTCTATGGCCGCACCGAGACAGCGCTGATGCTGCTGGGAGTGCTGGTGGTGAGCGGCGGCATCCTGATCTCAGTCACCAAGCGCTACTGGAAATAGAGATTCTGCGTGATGCTGCCGCCCTTAATCCTCCTATGCGCGCTCCAGAACTATCCGGTGCCCGTCACCGACCTCTCCGGCGAGACGCAACGCCATGTGATTGTCGACCGCGAGGATGGCCAGTACCTGGGCCACCCGACGACCGTCCTGATGGGCGATGGCCGGACCATCTTTGCCGTTTATCCTAAGGGCCATGCGGCCGGAGCATTGGTATTGAAGCGCAGTGATGACGGCGGCTTGCATTGGAGCGAGCGGCTGCCGGTGCCGGAAAACTTCGCGACCTCGATGAATCCGCCGGCCATAAGCCGTCTCACAGGTCCCGACGGCAAAGAGCGTCTCGTCATTTTGACCGGCTCCGCGGAGAACAAGAAAGAGGACCTGCCAGTCCGCCTGACCCACTCTGAGGATAAAGGCCGCACCTGGACTCCGCTCACGCCGGTCGGCGAAGGCCGCGACTTCAACGCCATCGTCTCCGCATCCTCCATGTTGAAGCTGAAAGACGGGCGCTACATGGCGTTGCACCACTCGGACTATCTTCCAGGCGAGGAGGGCAAACGCAACATGAAGCTGTACAAGATACTCTCCGCGGATGGAGGACTGACATGGACGCGCCGCATCTTTGTGGCGGGCCACGAGTCCGCCGAGTTCTGCGAGCCAGGTGCCATCCGGTCGCCTGACGGGAAGCAGATCGCAGTGATGATTCGCGACAACAGCCGCAAGTTCAACTCGTTTCTGATTTACTCAAACGACGAAGGAGAGACCTGGTCGCAGCCGCGCGAACTGCCCGGTGTGCTCACCGGCGATAAGCACACGGTACGCTATGCGCCCGATGGGAGGTTGGTGGTTGTGTTCCGGGATATGGACCGCCAGAGCCCCACCCGAGGCCACTTTGTGGCGTGGTTAGGTAGATATGAAGAGTTGATCGCCGGGAAACCGGCAGGCCATCGTGCGAAGCTGTTGCACTCGTATGGCGGCGCTGATTGCGGTTACGCGGGATTGGAACTGCTGCCCGACGGGACTTTCGTCGCCACCACGTATATCAAGTACAAGCCTGGCGAGAAGGAGAAACAGTCGATTGTCAGTGTGCGTTTTCGCGTGGGCGATCTGGCGGACTCGAAGTCCGCACACTAGCGGCTGGCCGGGGAGGAGTGTTCGAATGGTGAATCTTCATCCCGCCACTTCCGTAACATTCACCGTGACGTCCATGCCGAGGAAGGCCGTCGGGGACCCCTCATAGCTGCCCCACAACGGCAGGACATGCTCGGGCGTCCAGGCAACGCCAACCCGAATCAGATTGCGGTTGCCAATGATGCTGTTGGTGGGGCAGAAGTCGATCCAGCCCGCGCCCGGCAGATAGGCCTGGAGCCATGCATGCGTTGATCCCCCACTGGCAAAGCCGGAAGCGTCGGGCATGAAAATATAACCGCTCACGAACCGCGCCGCGATGCCCAATGACCTGGCCGCCTCCATCATCAATACAGCGAAATCCCGGCAACTGCCGCGTCCGCTCATCAGCGTCTCCTCCGGAGTCTGCACGCCCTTTTCAGAACGGACGGTGTATTTAAGCTGGCGGCGGATGCCGTTGTTCATGGCCGTCAGTATCTTCATCGTGCCTGTCGTCTCAAACGGATCAAGAAACTGCAATGCCCATTGAGACACGCTGAAGCTCGGGTAGTGATGAGCAAGTGCCCGCTCCAGACTGGGAAAGTCTTCGTCGGAATACCGGAAAGGATACGTCCTGGCATAAACCTCAATCGGATACTCCGGCAGCGAGGTCTCGGTATGCTCGAGCGTTACCGTGCTTTCAAAGCGCAATTCGGACGTGGCGCCATGAAAGCTGGCGACCGCGACCGAGTTATCGAATGGATCGTGAAGCCAGCGCAACTGAACGGGTTCGGGTGTGATAACCAGTTTGGTCCGGATCAACTGCAGGTCGTAGCTCTCGCGAGGACGAAACATCATGCGATGCTCCCCAAGCTCCACTGGCTCGCTGTAGCGGTAGACCGTTGTGTGCTGAACCGTAAGAATAGACATTACGACATTACCGGCTTGATGCCATTATCTGGTGGCTGGGAATCTCGTCAGTCCAAACCCGGAACATCTCGAGTGTATTGGGCCCGAATGTGGTTGCGATCGCGACATCGGAGGCGTCGCGGCCTCGTGCCATCAGCACGCGGCCCATTCGCGGCACATTGTTGCGAGGATCGAACATTTGCCAGCTGCCGCCGATCCAGGCCTCGAACCAAGCAGCGAAATCGCCCGGCGGGTACGGCTGGGGCGTTCCGATATCGCTCAGATAGCCGGTGCAATACCGGGCTGGAATATTCATGCACCGGCAGAATGCGATTGCAAGGTGCGCATAATCGCGGCACACGCCGATCCCTTCGTTGAAGGCCCCGGCGGCGGTTCGAGTGGAGCGGGCCAGCTGATAGTTGAAGGCGATATGACGGTGGACGTAATCGCAGATTGCCCGCACACGCGGTAGCCCGGGAGGCGTGCCGCTGAAGAGTTGCCAGGCCGTGTTCGACAGCAAATCCGTCTCACAATAGCGGCTGCCCAACAGGAACATGAGAGCTTCGTCAGGCAGATCCTCCACGGAGTCCCTTCCGGTCACACCCTCAAACTCAGCTTGTAGCCCGTTATCATTGATCACGCCGTCGGCCGTCAGGCGGACACGTCCCGCGGGCGCGAGTCCGCGCTGGCACCAGTTTCCGAAGGTGTCCCGGTAGGCGGTGACCGGAAAGAACGGATCGCAGACGAGAAGATCGGGAACGACGATGTCAGAGGCGCGCGAATAGTGGATATTTACCACCAGGATGATCGGTGTTGGTTGAGGAAAGTTGTAGATCAGTTCGTAACCGGCCCGGATCTGCATGCTGAACTCCCATTTCTGCCGCGGGGCGATATGCAAGATAGGCTATCGGTATCGAGAAGATGACGTGGCGAGGGTTGCACCTATCGCTGCCCTCGCACTTCTTGATGCTAATGGTACCAGAAAGGAGCGATTGTGTGAGAATCCTATGAGGTGCGAGTCGATCAGTAGTAGACTGGAGCCTGCCCTAACGTCGACGGGAGGCTCGTCCGGCACCACATTACATCGAATTGTTGGTGGTTAGAGTGTGCCCGGTTTCGGCGTAGTGCAATGGGGGGCTCTGATGTTCATTTTGAGTGGATTGATTATTGGCATTCCGTTAATCCTGATCTGGTTCTTCCTGCGTCGCAAGGCACAGGCAAGCATGAGCTGGCCGAAAGTGCCGGGACGGATTATCGCTTCGCAGGTGAGACAAACCAGAGATGCGGATGGACAGGAATCGCCAGAAGTGTTCTTGACCTACTCATACAGCGTCGGAGTAACGCCGATGCAGGGCACGCGGGTAAGCATTGGGACTCGCAATCCGAATGCTGTGGTGAAGAAGTATCCGGCGGGAACGGACGTGCAGGTCTATTACGATCCGCAAAAGCCGTCCTCGGCCGTACTGGAACCAGGTGGTTCCGGCATAACGATTCTGCTGATTGTCGGTGTGCTTGTCATCATCGTAGGCGTTGCGATCGGCCTGGTTCAGGCAGTGTCGGATGGCGGGAAGACGGACACGCAGGGATATAGCGCCGCAATGGAACTGTACAAGCAGGGGAAATTCGGTGACGCCAGAGCCGCCTTCGAAGTGCTGGCTAAAGACGGCAGCACGGAATCCATGGTCTATCTTGGTGTGATCTACACCAAGGGTCAGGGTGTGCCACAGGATTTTATCGAGGGCGAAAAGTGGTTCATCCTTTCTGGTGAGCTTGGCAAGAAGAACCGCGAAGTCCTTGAGAAAGGACTGACTCCCGCCCAGCAACAGCAGGCCGAGAGCATGGCCAAGGCCTGGAAAAGCAAATGAGCGAAGGTGAGCAGAAGGAACAGGCCATGGGCGCAGTCAAGAAAGCACTCTTGGGCGTCGGGGGTCTCGTTGTAGTTCTGGCCTTTATCGGCTGGGAAGCGACCGTTGCCATCCACGATCGTACGAGCGGCATGCACGACAAGGGCAGCATAAGTACATTGGTGGACATGCTGGCCCGCTTTGTCGATACCGGAAAAAGAGCAAAAACCGCTTACGACAAGGGCGACTTCGAAACGGCGCGCGGACTGTACGAAAAGATGGCCGGGCACGGCAATGATGACGCGATGCTGCGTGCGGCAGTCATGGAAACGCAAGGCCAGGGTGGCCCGGTTGACAACGTCCAAGCCGTGAAGTGGTTTCGCGTGCTGGCGGAGCGTGGCGTCCAGGAAGGGCAATATGAATTGGGGCTCGCCTACCACACCGGCAGCGGCGTCGAAAAAGACTACGCCGAGGCGCTCCGCTGGTACCAAAAAGCGGCTTCACAAGGATCGCTTTCGGCGCGCGTAAATATGGGGGTAATGTATCTGAAAGGACACGGTATCCCGGAAGATCGCGTCGAAGCGCAAAAGTGGTTCATACTGGCGGGAGAAGCGGGTCAGAAGAATCGCGGCGTGCTGGAAGCCAGCTTGACAGCCGAAGAGACCGGGCAGGCCAGGCAGCGTGCGGAGGCATGGCGGCCGGCGAAGTGAGGCATTCATGAAACCACCAGCGAACGTCAAGACGCCAACGCAATACATCGCCTGGCTGCCTGCCGATCGCGCGAAAACGATCGCGACGGTGCGCGCGTTCGTGAACAAGCACATCCCCCGCGGCTACGACGAGTGCATCGTCTGGGGAACGATCGGTTGGACGATCCCCCTGTCGCGCTATCCCGATACGCACAACAAGCAGCCGATCATCTACGTCGCGCTCTCGTCGCAGAAGAACTACTGCTCGCTCTACCTGATGGGCGCGTTTTGGAGTCCTAGCCAGTTGGAGCAATTGAAGGCGGCGTTCCAGGCGGCGGGAAAGAAGCTCGACATGGGGAAGTGCTGCGTTCATTTCGAGACGCCGGACGATTTGCCGCTCGGAGGGATCGGCACGCTGATCGCGGAGATTTCGAGCGAGAAGTGGATCGAGATGTACGAGCAGTCGCGCTTGTTGACCAAGGAGGGGCAGGCGCAGGTGGCGAAGCGAGGTGCCCCTGCGGCGAACAATGTGGGTTCAAAGCGCGTCGACTGACCTGGCGGATCAAGATTCACTGATTCGAATTTCCGGATTTGCGCGCCGCCATTACAGCCGTCAGTTCCACGAAAACCCAGAATCCTATAAAATGCAATTGCTGATTCTGGGCGGCGCGCAGAACCCGCTGGCGCGCGCCCCGGAATACTACAAGGGATGATGATGGCCGAAAAACGAAGACAGGCAGAGAATCCGGGCAGCGCCGCGCCAGCGACCGAAAAGGAAGTGCGGGTTCGCGTGTTCGAAAAACATGAGGCACATGTTTGGCGAGTAGCGATTCCGGCGGATGGGCGCTTTGCACTGACGACCAGCGATGATGGGACGGTGCGCAAGTGGAGACTGGAGGAGGATGAGCCACATCTGGGGGAGACTATCTGCAGAGCGAAAGACAGGTTTATCGGACTAGACGTGACGTCGGATGGCCGCATTGCGGCGGCGGGCGATACCAGTGGCACGATTCATCTCATTTACCTTTTCGCTACCGGCGAGTTGTTCTCCTGGAAAGGGGACTCCGAGGGGAAGGGCGACCTCGCCTTCTTGCATGGAGGCCGCGAATTGCTGAGTGCAGCGGCTGATGGATGGCTGCGCCTCTGGAGCGCCGCTACAGGGGAACGCATCTCGCAGTGCAAAGAGCCGTTTGCCCACCTGTTCGGGGTAGCGGAATCGGCTGACGGCAATCGGATCGTCGGTGCCGCAGTAAGTCAAGGACTTGCCGTTTGGTCCGGCCGCGATGGTGAGAACCCCAGGACATTTACGGAGACAGTTGCTGGAATGGCCCCTGTCAGCCTGCCCGCTACTGGCCCCTTCGTCTTCACTGGCACAGAGCATGGCACGGTCGCGAAATGGGATATCGAAGAGGAGCGTCGCGTTGCTGCCTTCGAGGGGCATAGCGGCAGCGTTTACGCCGTGGCGGTGACGCCCGATGGGCGGTTCTGCGCCTCCGGTGGAGCGGACCGAACAGTTCGCCTATGGGCGGCCGAGTCCGGCCAGTGCCTCGCCGTTCTTCATGGACATGCGGACAGAGTGAACGGCGTTGCCATGACTCCTGATGCCCGCCGCCTCGCCTCAGTCGGCAGCGACAGAACTCTCCGCATCTGGGACATCCCAGAGTCTATTCTGGCCCGGGCGGCCACGTCGCGCAAACGCGGCTATCAAAACGCCAAGGTCGTGCTGCTCGGCGATTCCGGCGTTGGGAAAACCGGCCTCGCCCTGCGGCTTTGGCATGACCGATGGGAAAAAACCGAATCATCGCACGGCATGGAGATTCAGCGGCTCGTGCTCCCGGCTTCTGTCGGCGATGACCAGGACGAGATCACCCGCGAAGTGTGGTTATGGGACCTCGCCGGCCAGCCTGACTACCGGCTCACTCATCAGCTGTTCATGGAGCAGACGTCGCTGGCGCTGTTCGTTTTCGATCCCCAGTCGCCCGATCTGTTTGACACCATCGCCTACTGGCAACAGGCCCTTGGAAAAGTGGCGGTCAACAAGGGTGGCGTTCCCGGCATCCTGGTTGCCGCGCGCTGCGACCGCCCCAACCTACGAATCACGGAAAACGAGATCCGCGAGTGGGCCGTCGCCCGCCAACTCTCCGGCCCGATCCTCACTGCCGCCAAGCTGAAAACACATCCCGGCGCGGAGGAACTGCGGCAGCGCATCGCCGCGCTGTTGGAAGAAGAATGGGGCAGGCTGGAGTTTCGCAGCACCATGGAGAACTTCCCGGTGCTGAAGGATGCCATCCTCGCCGTGCGGGACGGTACAAACAAGTCCCACGTTGCCACCCCTGAGGAACTGGAACGCCGCGTCCGGCAGGCCGCGCCAAAACTGGCCTTCACACCGGAGGACCTGCGTGCCGTGACCGGATTACTGGCAGGCGAAGGCGTACTCTATGCGCTGCCCTACGGCGGCCTGATCGTCCTGCAGCCGAGCTGGTTGAATTGCTACGCTTCCACATTGGTAAAGCTGGCTGGCGAGGCGGAGAACCAACTGGGCCACGTCCAACTGGACATCATCCAGCCCGGAAAGCTCCCCAACGCTGACGGGACTCCGCGCCTCTCGCTGGAGGACGAGCGGCAGCTTCTGCCCGGACTGGTGGCGTTGTTCCTGGAACGGGCGCTGGCGTGGAAACAGGATACGAAAGACGGGCCGATGCTGGTGTTTCCCAACTATGTCCGGCTCCCACGTCCGGCGCCCCCGCCTCGCCCAGGCCGTACGGTTGTCTACTGCTTTACCGGCCCTCTGGAGGAGATCTACTGCACACTGGTGGTTCGCCTCCACTACAGCGGCCTGTTTACCAAGCACGGCAGCAGACTCTACAGGCAAGCCGTCGATTTCCACACCGCCAGCGGCAAGCTCGCTGCGCTGATGATGAAGGAACAAGGGGAGCGCGGCGAATTGGAGATCTACTTCGGCGACCAGCTCGATGTTGACATCCAGGCGGCGTTTCAGCAATTCATCCATGACCATCTGGAGGCCAAGGCGAAGGACCTTGAGCGCCTGCGGAACTACTTCTGCCCGAAATGCCATGTGGAGGTGACCGACCGCAAGGCTATCGACGCCGCTCTGGCGAAGGGGCGGACGAAGCTGATTTGCAACTACTGTGATCCGGGCAAACCGGGAGTGATTGATCTCAACGACGTGTTGGAGCAACAACTCGCCAGCAAGGCGGGAGAAGACCAGGCAGACAAGGCCGGGCGGCGTGCCACGGAAGAGATCACATCAGCATCCAAAGAGGGGGTCATGGTTGGTGAAGTCCAGACGATCGTATTCAGCGCCGGCCAGATTTATCGCATCCAGGCCGAGCCCGACGAAGGAGTAAATGAATTGGCTCGCCATCTTGGACGCGTTCTGAGCATCGGCGATTTGCCGGCCAATTGAGGTGCGGGCGGCCTTCCAGCACATCCAAAGGATACCGACGCGTATAATAGGCCCCATGCGTTTCCGAAAGCCGTGCTTCGTTTTGTTCGCCGTTACATTCGCGGTTCCATCACTGTCCGCACAGTCCTATGAAGTCAAGGCGCTGAGGGACGTGATGGTTCCGATGCGCGACGGCATCAAATTGGGCACGAACGTGTTCCTGCCGGCGCGAGGTGGGGCGGTTGTCAGTGATCGCGTTCCGGCAATCGTCGAGAGGACACCTTACAACAAAAACAGCGTCGCGAACTCACTTGTCGAATACTTCGTGAGCCGTGGTTACGCGGTCGTGTTGCAGGACGTCAGAGGCCGCTACCGGTCAGAGGGCCACTGGCGAGGGAACCGGGATGATGGCCGGGATGGAAGCGATCTTCTGAAATGGATCGGCGAGCAATCGTGGTCCAACGGAAAAGTCGGAACGATGGGCACGTCTTATGGCGGAGCCACCCAGCACGCGCTCGCCATCGCCAACGCTCCGAATCTGGCCGCGATGGTTCCGGTGGATGCCATGAGCGACGTAGGCCGCTACGGTGTCCGGCACAATGGGGCATTCGAACTCCGATGGCTGAATTGGATACTCACGCTCGGCAACGCGACCGGTGTGCACGCCAACGCCAGGGGAACCGATGTTTCGCCCAACGGGCACGCCGCCGCGACGCGCGCTACGTCGGCCCCCGAGGCGATCAACGCCATCGAGGAGATCGGGCCGCACATTCGGGAGTACGCAGCCATGCTACCGCTCCGTCCCGGCACGACTCCGCTCAAGTTCGCTCCGGATTATGAAGCTTGGCTGATCAATGCGATGCGCCATGGCGACGACGATTCGTTCTGGAAGGAAGCGGGTTCAGAAGTGGCCGATCATCTCGCCGATTTCAAAGAAGTGCCTGTCTACCACCTGACAGGCTGGTATGATTCGTGGGCTGCATCCGTCGCCAACCTGAATTATGCCGGACTCGCTAAAGCGAAAAAGAGTCCGCAACGGTTGCTGATCGGCCCATGGACCCACGGCGGCCAAGCCGTCAGTTTTTCAGGCATCGCGGAATTCGGGCCGAACGCGGCGATCGACATGAATGCGTTGCGGCTTCGCTGGTATGACCGCTGGTTGAAAGGCATCGATAACGGTGTCGAACGCGAAGCCCCGGTCCGCATATTTGTGATGGGCGATGGCGAGCCGCACAAGACGGCGGAGGGCAAACTCTACGTTGGCGGGCGCTGGCGTGAGGAACGCGAATGGCCTCTGGCGCGGGCCGTGAACACGAACTACTACATCCACGCAAATGGCTCTCTGTCGAAGGAAAAGCCGGGAGCTTCAAAGCCCACGACATACCAGTTCGATCCGGCCAATCCGGTGCCCACTCTTGGGGGAAATGTCTCTTCCGAAGGCGCTCTGATGGTGAGGGGAGCGCAGGACCAACGCTGCACGTCAGTGGACTGGCACTGCAAGAGCACGCTGCCGCTGTCAGCCCGTCCCGACGTGCTCGTCTATCAGACCGCGCCGCTCGAACAGGATATGGAAGTGACCGGGCGTCTGATCGTCAAGCTCTGGGCCTCTTCGGACGGCCCCGATACGGACTTCACCGCCAAACTGATTGACGTCTATCCGCCGAACGCCGGCTTCCCGGCGGGAGTCGATCTCAACATCGGAGATAGCATTGTTCGTGCGCGTTACCGCGAGTCGCTTCAACATGCAAAGCCGCTCATTCCAGGCCAACCTGCGGAATTCTCGATCGAGATGTATCCCACGTCTTTGGTATTTCGACGCGGGCACCGCATTCGGCTTGATATTTCCAGCAGCAACTTTCCTCGCTTTGACGTCAACCCCAACACGGGCGAACCGCTGGGGCAGGAACGCGGGCGCCGTGTCGCTCTCAATACGATCTATCACGATCCGGCGCATCCATCGCGGATTGTGCTTCCAGTCGTGCCAAAGTAAGCCCGTTGCCGATTCAACGCCTTGCCGGTGATGAGCTCCTCATCACCGCCCCCACCGGAGCCCCAAACGGATAAACATCCGGAGTCACAATCACCTCGGTCGTCATCACCAACTGCGTCCCCGCCGTCCCCGGAAATGTCAACTCCACAAACAACGCCGTCCACCCCGTTGCCGGTTTCGGCACCGCGACATCGTAAATCCCATTCCCCCCCGTCAATGGCGTGCTCTTCCAGATCGGCCCCACCGCCTCCAACCGGAAATCGCGCGCATTCGGATTCGTCGCCTGCCACAGTAAAACCTGCGACGGCTGATCGAGCGTCCGCAGCCGGATCGTCCCTTCGCCGCGATTCACGCGCCAATAGAACCGCGGGCGCGGATCGTTCGACGTCACTGCATGCAGCCAGGCAATCAAATTCACTGAAGCCTCGGGAGAAGTCATCCCATGATCGGCATTCGGCACGTACCGCAGATACTTCTCCCCCGGCAGATCGTTGAAGTAGAACTGCGATGAATCCGGCAGAAAGAACTGGTCCCCGCCCGCGTAGGTCATGTACTTGGGCAGCGTCAGTCGCTCGCGATACTGGTACGGATCTTCAATCTCCATCAGAGCCTGCATCTGCGGCGTTCCGAACCAGTTCGTGATGCCAGCGTCCACGTAATCCTGCACCGCCGGCGCCCAGAATCCATAAGCCCGCCAATGATGGATGAAGCAAGCCTCCACGTTCAGCGTATCGATCGAGATCGGCGCGATTGCGACTACGCGCGGGTCCACCGCCGCAGTGGTCCAGGTCGTCCAGCCGCGTTTGGACCCGCCTGCCACCACGAAGTTCTTCACCGCAAACGAACCGTTCTGCGCCTGGGCCAGGAACGCCGTGGCCGCGTCCATCGCCCGCACCGCTGCCTTGGTCATGGGCAGGCGAGCAGGCCAGCGCTCGTCACCCGTGCGCAGGAACTTGTCCCAGGTGTAGGCGATGATGGCGTCTTCACTGCGTGTCTTGGACTCGCCCGCGAACTTCAGCGGCTCGTTCGGCACCTGTCCGAGATTCACCACCACCATGTTCGCCGCGCCCGCCACCATCGTCATGAGCGGGTCAGGAGCATCGGGTGTGGTGCGATAGGAGCCGCCGTTTATGAACAGCAGCGCCGTGTTGGTCGAAGGCTTATCCGGCTTGATGATCGTGACCCAGTGCCGCCACACCGGCTGATCCACCTCCGCGGTGGTGAGCCACGTCTGTGACACCATGTCCAGTTGATAGATTGTCGCTCCCGCCACCGGAATCGTGCGGTTCAGCGTGTACTTGAACGACGCATCGGGCGCGGCCACGTAGCGATCGAGCGCCGTCTCATCGGCGGAGTAAATGGCAGGGAATAGCAGGCAGGTAAGTTGTAGGAGTCGCATCGGAGTTCAAGACCACCAACTCCAGTGTACTCGTCATCACCCTACCATTGGCAATCCCGGCTCAACGCCCTCTCCAGCCGCCGCGCATAGTCTTTGCCGGTGATCTCAATCGTTCCGAACTGTTGCAGGTGTTCGGTCAGGTATTGAACCTCCAGCAGTTCAAAGCCCCGCTCTCGCAGATGCCCCACCAGGCTCGCCAGAGCGACCTTCGACATATCCGTCACACGGTGAAATTTCGACTCGGCAAAGAACGCCGCCCCAAGGTGCACCCCATACGTTCCGCCCGCCAGTATGCCATCGACCCACACCTCCACCGAGTGTGCGCCGCCCTCGCGATGCAATTCGAGATAAGCGCGCTTGATGGGCTCGGTGATCCACGTCTCGTCGCGATCGGCGCAGGCGGCCATTACGCCCGTAAAGTCCTTGTCGAAGGTGACCTCAAAACGGCCCAGGCGCAGCGTGCGGGCCAGAGATTTCGAAATGTGAAACTGGTCCAGCGGAATGATGGCGCGGGTGCGCGGCCGGTACCAGGAGATCTCATCGCCTTCGCCCATCGGGAAAATCCCCTGACCATACGCCGCGCGAAGCATTGCCGGGGATAGTTCTCCACTGTTCCGCCACATGCTTCCAGTGTAAGCCTTGCTATACTTGAGGTACGTGCTGCAAATCCTCGAAACCCGCATAACTGAAGCTGTCTCTGCGCACATTCGAATCCGCTATGGCATTGATGTGCCAGTGGTTGTTGAACAACCCAAGCAAACTTCCTTTGGTGAGATGGCCCTGCCTGTCGCCTTCCAACTGGCGAAAGAACTGAAACGCGCCCCGCGCGCCATTGCCATGGAGTTGGCTGAAGAGTTGCCACCGATTGACGGCGTCCAGAAACTGGAAGTCGCGGGCGGCGGATACCTGAACCTGCGCTTCGACCGCGGTTGGTACGGCGCTGCACTGTTGCAACCTGCCGTGACCGCGGAAAAGACCGGCGAGAAGATCATCGTCGAGCACACCAACATCAATCCGAACAAGGCGGCCCACATCGGCCACCTGCGCAACGCGATCCTTGGCGACACCTTTGTCCGCATGCTGCGTGCCTCCGGCCGCAAGGTCGAAATTCAGAACTACATCGATAACACCGGTGTTCAGGTTGCCGACGTAGTGGTTGGTTTCCACTTCCTCGAAAAGAAGACCCACGCCGAAGTCGAGTCGCTCTCCAAGGCACCACGCTTCGACTATCTCTGCTGGGATCTCTACGCCCGCATCTCCTCGTTCTATAAAGACAACGAAGAGGCCAAGCAGTGGCGTCACGAAACGTTACATGCGGTCGAGGCCGGCCATGGCGAGATCGCCGAACTCGCCCACCTCGTCGCCAACGCCATCGTCAAAGCACATGTCAAGACCATGCTCCGCCTGGGCATTGTTTACGATGTTCTGCCGCGCGAAAGCGAAATCCTGCACCTGAAGTTCTGGGCCACCGCGTTCGAACAGTTGAAAGAACGCAAGGCCATCTACCTGGAGACCGAGGGCAAAAACAAAGGCTGCTGGGTCATGCCAGGCAGTTCGTATTCCGATGACGCAGCCGAAGACGACAGCAAAGTCATCGTCCGCTCCAACGGCACGGTCACCTACGTAGGCAAGGACATCGCCTATCAGATGTGGAAGTTCGGCCTGCTCGGTAAAGACTTTCACTACCGTCTCTGGGACACCTACGCCGATGGTCATCCGTTGTATGTTTCAACAGATGCAGAAGGCGAAGACGTCTCGTTCGGCAAGGGCACCAAAGTTTACAATGTGATCGATTCGCGTCAGTCCTATCTACAGGACGTGGTGCAGGCCGGCCTGCGTGCTCTGGGTTACAACAAGGAAGCCGAGAACTCCATCCACTTCGCGTATGAGATGGTGGCGCTCACGCCCCGCACCTGCGTGGAGTTGGGGATCGAGTTGTCCGATGAAGATAAAGCAAAGCAGTATGTGGAAGTCTCAGGCCGCAAGGGACTGGGCGTAAAAGCCGACGACCTGATCGATAAGCTCATCGAAACCGCACTGCGTGAAGTGACCTCCCGCAACGAGTCAGTGCCGTTGGAAGAGTGCCGCAAGTCGGCCACCACCATTGCCATTGCCGCGCTGCGCTACTTCATGCTGAAGTTCACTCGCAACTCCGTGATCGCCTTCGATTTCCAGGAAGCTTTGAGTTTTGTTGGCGAAACCGGACCTTACGTACAATACGCCTGCGTGCGCGCCAGCAAGATCCTCGCGAAATGGGGCAAGGCGTTGCCCGATGTCAGCCCGGAGTCGATGGCGAAGCACCTGGCCGACGAGCACCTGTGGCAGTTCGTGCTTTCCGCGAGCCGCGCGGACTGGGCAGTCGACCGCGCGTTACAATCAGGAGAGCCTTCCCACGTCGCGAAGTTTGCCTTCCAGTTGGCCCAGGCATACAGCACTTTTTACCAGGAATGCAAAGTTTTGGACGAGGAGGATGCGGAGAAGCGCGCATTCCTGCTCTGGCTCACGGATTATTTCCGCTCCCAGTTGGAGCGCACACTCGGGACTCTGGGCATTACGGCTCCAGAGTTTATGTAGGCTAGGATAAAATAAAAAGATTACCCGCATGTTGAAACCGATGGAACAACGACACGAAGACCTGAATCCTCAGGAGACGACTGAGTGGTTGGAAGCGCTCGATCAAGTGATCGATGAAGCTGGGCCGGATCGCGCGCAGTGGCTGCTGGAACGGCTGAAGAACAAAGCCGCTCACGCTGGCGTGCCGACCCATCATACCCTGAACACTCCGTACGTCAACACCATTCCCCGCATTAACGAAACGCCTTACCCTGGCGACCGGGAACTGGAACGCCGCATCAAGAGCTTCGCTCGTTGGAATGCCATGGCCATGGTCACCAAAGCGAACAAGTACGACGCGGGTATTGGCGGCCACATCTCCACCTACGCATCTCTTGCCACACTGGTTGAGGTAGGCTTCAATCACTTCTATCATGCAAGCTATGGCGACCAGCCCGGCGATCTCATCTACTTCCAGGGCCACGCCGCGCCCGGAATGTATTCACGCGCCTTCCTCGAAGGCCGCCTGACGGAAAAGCACCTCGAAAACTTCCGTCACGAACTGCGTGACGAGCCCGGTTTGTCCTCTTATCCGCACCCGTGGCTGATGCCCGATTTCTGGCAGTTCCCCACTGTTTCGATGGGCCTCGGCCCCATCAACTCCATCTATCAGGCGCGCTTCATGCGCTACCTGGAAAATCGCGGCATCATCCCCAAAACCAATCGCAAGATCTGGGCCTACTTGGGCGATGGCGAAACCGATGAACCCGAATCCCTGGGTGCGCTCACGCTCGCCTCGCGCGAAAAGCTCGATAACCTGATCTTCGTCGTCAACTGCAACCTGCAGCGGCTTGACGGCCCTGTCCGTGGCAACGGCCACATCGTTCAGGAACTCGAAGCGGCCTTCCGCGGCGCGGGTTGGAACGTGATCAAGGTGCTGTGGGGCGGGGAATGGGATGACCTGCTGAAGCGCGACAAGAGCGGCCTGCTGATTCGCCGGATGGGCGAATGTGTTGACGGTGAGTTCCAGAATTTCAAGGCCAAGGGCGGCGCCTACATCCGGCAGGAGTTCTTCGGCAAGTATCCGGAACTCCTGGAACTCGTCAAGGACATGTCCGATGACGACCTCATCAAGTTGCGTCGCGGCGGACACGATCCGCAAAAGGTCTATAACGCCTATCTGCGCGCTGTCAATACCGTTGGGCAGCCGACCGTCATTCTCGCCAAGACCATCAAGGGCTATGGTTTGGGAACGGCGATTGAAGGCAAGAACGCCACCCACCAGCAGAAGAAGCTGAATGACGATCAGGTCGAATTCTTCCGTCAGCGCTTCGATGTCCCGGTATCCGATGAAGTGGTAAAGAACATTTCCTTCTATCGCCCGCCTGCCGACAGCCCTGAAATGGTTTACCTCCATGCACGGCGCCAGGCGCTGGGCGGTTATCTGCCGGCCCGCAAGCCGATGCAGATCCAGATGGAAGCCCCAGCGGTCACGGAGTTCAACGATGCTCTTGTTGGTTCGCAGGGACGCGAAGTTTCCACCACAATGGCCTTCGTCCGCATCCTGACCAAACTGCTGAAAGATCCGGTTTGGGGCAAGTATGTGGTTCCGATCATTCCTGACGAAGCTCGCACGTTCGGTATGGACGCACTGTTCCGCGCGCATGGCATCTATGCCAGCCAGGGCCAGTTGTACAAGCCCGTGGACGCTGACGTGTTCGCCTGGTACAAAGAATCGAAGGACGGCCAGATCCTCGAAGAAGGCATCACCGAAGCTGGCTCCATGGCCTCTGTCACCGCTGCCGGTACTTCGTACGCCAACTACGGCGTGCCGATGCTGCCGTTCTTCACCTACTATTCGATGTTCGGCTTCCAGCGTATCGGCGATCTGGTGTGGGCATTTGCGGACTCCCGTGGCAAGGGCTTCCTGATGGGCGGCACCGCCGGCCGCACGACTCTTTCGGGCGAAGGCTTGCAGCATCAGGACGGTCACAGCCTGGTCCTTTCGAGCACCGTTCCAACCTGCGCCAGCTACGATCCGGCGTACGCTTACGAAATCGCCGTCATCATTCAGGACGGCATCCGCCGCATGTATCAGAACAATGAAGACCTGTTCTACTACCTGACCATCGGCAACGAAGATTACGCACAGCCGCCGATGCCCGAAGGCGTTACCGAAGGCATTCTGAAGGGTATCTACAAGTTCAAGCCGTCGATGTATTGGCCGGCGCAGGTGATGCTCTTCGGCAGCGGCTCCATTCTGAACGAGGCCATTAAAGCACAGACCATCCTCGGCGAACGTTATGGCGTTCAGGCCGATGTCTACAGCGTCACCAGCTACAACGAACTGCGTCGCGATGCGTTGTCCGTAGAACGCTGGAACCGGTTACACCCGGCCGAAATGGCCCGTGTGCCTTACCTGCTGCAGGTACTGCAGGGAACTTCGGCGCCTATCATTGCTGCCTCAGATTACATGAAGATCGTACCTGATCAGATTGCTCCGTGGCTGCCCGGCCGCATGACTTCGCTTGGCACAGACGGCTTCGGCCGCAGCGACAACCGTCATCACCTCCGCCGTCACTTTGAAGTGGATGCGGAATCGATCGCCGCGGCTGCACTATCACGCCTCGCTCGCGACGGCTACTTTGATGCCCAGCGTGCGCAAGCTGCCGTCATCGAACTCGGCTTACGGCCCGAGTCGATCGATCCGTCCCGCGCGTAAGGAATAACTTGGGGCAGGAGCATCGCCAGATCCTCCTGCCGGCTGGTTGTTGTTAGGATGAGCGCGGGATTATAATTCCCGCATATGACGAACTCATCCGATAACAAGCGTCGTGGTTTCTTCAAGCGGCTGTTGACCATGGCTGGAGCAACTGCCGCGGTTCCGGCAACCGCACAGGCGCAGCAGGTTGGTGACTTCCGCTTTCTTCCATCCTATGCACGCGCACAGAACTACAAATCACTGAAGCAGTCGAGCTATGACCGCACCGGCGGCAACTCCGATCGATGGCCCATCAAGCCGGGCGAGACCTTCGAAGTCTTCAAGTCCGACTCGCCAGGTGTCATCTCCCACATCTGGTTCACCATCGCTGCGCAGGGGATGTATCACCTGAAGGAACTGGTGCTGCGCATCTACTGGGATGGCAACGACAAGCCCAGCGTCGAGACGCCGATCGGCGATTTCTTCGGACTGAATCTCGCCGACTATGTGATCTACGAGTCGGCCTATCTGGCCTGCTCTCCGGGCAAATCGCTGAACTGCTACTTTTCGATGCCGTACAAGAAGTCGGCGCGCATCACCGTCACCAATGACGGCAAGCAGCCGGTGAACTCGTTCTACTCGAACATCGACTACATGAACGTCGCCTCCGTTCCCGCCGATGCGATGTACTTCCACGCGCAGTATCGCCAGGCCGCGCCCGCCAAGCCCTCCAGCATGGACTGGAAGAACAATGGCGACGCCAACAAACTGATCAACCTGGATGGCAAGGACAACTACGTCTTCACCGAAACCCGCGGCCGCGGCCACCTGATGGGCGTCACGCTCGGCGTGTGGCAGAACCAGGAGTTCTGGTTCGGCGAGGGCGATGACATGATCTTTATCGACGACGAATCGAAGCCTGCCATCACCGGCACCGGCCTCGAAGATTACTTCCTCGGCAGTTGGGACTGGGGCGGCCGTGACAATGCCCGCGCCTTCTCGCACATGATGTACGGCGCACAGTTCATTCAATCGGCCGAGCGCACCGGCGGCCGCTACCTCTGCTACCGCTGGCATGGAGACAATCCGGTGACCTTCAACCGTTACCTGAAGCACACCATCGAACACGGCCACGCCAATCATCGGGCCGATAACTACTACTCCTGCTGCTACTGGTATCAGAGTGAACCCTTCACCAACTTCCCGGCGCTGCCGCCGGTCGAGGATCGCATTCCGCGCATGAAAGCCGTGGGCGGCCCCGGAGGCGTGCAACCTGCGTAATAATAGGACGTCTATGAAAAACTTATTGATTCTATTTGTGCTCGGCGCAGCTCTGTTTGCGGCCGATTCGACCGGCGTGGATCACTGGACCGCCGTGCAATTGAAGGACTATCACAAGTCGCTGGCGACCAAGGTTTCGTCCGAAAAGGTCGCCACCGAAAACCTCGCCAAGTACGACAACCACCTGACCATGATTGCCCACCGCCAGGGAGATGGCGTGGCAGAATATCACGCGAAACAGGCCGATCTGTTTGTGGTGCAGAGCGGCACCGCAACATTGGTGACCGGTGGCGAAGTGGTGGAAGGCAAGACCACGGCTCCGGATGAGATCCGCGGAAAGTCGATCAAGGGCGGCACCAATCGCGTGCTGCATCAGGGCGACGTGGTTCACATTCCGGCAAAGACTCCGCACCAGTTGCTGGTGAAGAATGGCACGAAGTTCACTTACTTTGTTTTAAAGGTCGATACGAAATAGTAAACATTTCGGCATCGGAGCGGCGGACGTAGTTGGCCTCGGCCACCGCCGCTTCGATGGCTTTTCCTTTCTCGTAGTCCCGCGCTGCGATCACGCCGATCGCGCCTGCCAGCGCTCTTGGCGCTACTGTAATCCCCGCCAGCAACTCCGCTTCGGCCGAGATAAACTCCGATTCCTGCGGAACCGCGGCAACCCACGGCGCGGGCTTGGTGACGATCTCTTCGCCGATCAGATTCAACTCACTATCAAACAGTCCGGCGTACACCTCTTCGCGATGAGCGTCGATCATTGCCGCACGCAGCGGCTTGCTGCCATATGAAGCGATCGCTCGCAGGTTCGAAACGCAGACAACCTTTTTCGACATCGCCGCGGCAAAGCCCTTCACCGCGGCCAGGCCGACGCGAACGCCGGTGAAGGAGCCGGGCCCGTGCGCAACGGCGAAGCAATCCACCGAGTCGAGGGTCCACTGCTGTTTTTCCAGCATCTGCTGCATCAGTCCGAACATCATGTGTCCGAAGCCATCGCGCGATTGCATCACGACTTCCTGGCAGACCAGTCCGTCTTCCACCAGCGCCAGGCTGCCGAATTCTGTTGTGGCGTCTATCGCCAATATGCGTACGCTCATTGCGTGAGTTGGTAGACTTTGTCCACCGTATAGGCCTTTCCGTTTGCGTTCACCGCGGAGACGCGGATATTCAGCACCGCGGGGAAGCGCAGTGCGATGTTCGGCGGAAGGTTCAGCGTGCCCGTTGCGCCGGTTCCCACCACGCGATATCCCTGCCCGTCGGGCACGACTTCACCGGTCCATAGATAGAGCATGGAGCGGGTGGCGCGCGTCTCGCGCTTGACTTTGATGGCGAACGGCAGCGGCTTGCTCAGCGAGATGGTGTCGACGCCGGGTTCGCCCACCGTGAATGGAACCTTCGCCGGGTCCTGCTCGATCTCCTGCAATTCGTTGGGCCGAGATTCGAAGCGGTAGGAGTTCAACATCCCAGCTTTGCGCCCTTCGCGCTCCAGATGCAGCACCCAATCGTGACTGCGGTTCGGCGGTTCTCCGACAAACTTTTCGGCATTGAACTTCTTCGCCACGGTGCGCTCGCCGGTAGCCGGATCGATCCACGCCACGTTGTAACTGTGCTTCTCCACGATCACTTCAATCGGTCCGCTCGGCTTTTCGATGTAGATGATGTACTCCACCCCATCGAGTGCGAGGGCGCGCGCGCCATCGACATCGAAGTACGGCTCCAACTCCCAGTGCCGCGTATCGGCGAAGAGCTCATGCCACGCCGTCATGGCCTTGGTGCCTGGTGCGTCGGCGTACTTCGCATCCACTGCGCCTGTGCCGGAGATGCCTTTGTGGCCATAGGTGGGATACTGGCCGTTCATCGTGGCGTTCCACAGGCGGCGCGTGAAGGAGTTCGGACTCTCGCCGATCTCCTCATAACCGAGGTCCGTATTCACGAACGGATACGCATAGAACTGGTGCTCCACTGCGCCGATGTTCGGATCAGGCGACTGCTGCACCACGTGCGTCATCCAGCCGTCGGCGGCAAGCGACGCCGACGAGCCCATCGAATGCGCCGACCGGGGATGCTGATAGCCATCGAAGCGCTTGAGCAGCAGGCCCATCTCTTTCATCAGCGGACGGCCATTGGTGTACTGTTCGAAATTCTCGGCTATCTGCCACGTGACATTCATCGGCGCAAAGTGTCCTGTGACGAAACGAATCCAGCGTTCGCGCTGCTGCCAGGTGCCGAGCAACTTGGGATCGTAGCCGATCACAAGATCCGCGATGATGCCCTTTTTGTTCAGATACTGCACACGCTCGTCCAGGGTGCGGAAGTACTCCGGGTTTGGAACGTCAGGCGCGGAGAATGCGGCCGGCGTGAGCACCAGTCCGCGCAGGTGATTGAACTTCTGTTTCGACCGCGCATCGGCGATGGTCTGGAAAGTCGCCTTGTCGATACTGCCGAAGTTCAGCAGTGTGTCGCCCACCCAAAGATGGGCTTTGAGTGATTCGGTGTACTGCCAGTGGTGCAGGTTCGCCGGTTTGATGAAGCCCGCAGAATCTGATTCGATGGCCTGAAACTTCTCTTCTTTTCCCTGAAAGCGCGGGATGTTGCTGGTGACCCGATAGACCCACTCACCTGGTTCGACGGGTGTCAGCCGGATGACGAAGCGTTTGCCGCCATCCCAGAAGCCTGGCACCAGAAAGGTCCGGTGTCGAGGGGAGCGCAACTCGGCCTGGATCTGCACGGTGGCGTATGGATTCGGATTCGCTGCGGCCTCGGCGGCGTCGAGTTCAAATGGAATATCGCACGAGGAAAACGCCGGTACCGGTGGACACTGTGCGAGTGCTCGCACGACAAAGAACGTGTATAGGAGGAAAGTCAGCCGCATATGTCCCAATCATCTAAAATAGCAGGATGTGGAGTTTCCTTCTCGCTTTTGCGCTTAGTGGGGTGCTGTGTGCTCAGTCCGGCATCTCCGGAAAGACGTCCGCCTTTCAAAAGATGCCGGGTTTCTTCCCTGCTTATTGGGACGCAAAGGGCGGAAAGATGTTTCTGGAAATCGATAAATGGGACCAGGAATTTCTTTACGTCACGTCGCTGCCGGCTGGCGTAGGCTCGAATGACATCGGCCTGGATCGCGGTCTGCTCGGCTCCACGCGTGTAGTGAAGTTCCAGCGTAGCGGCCCGAAAGTGCTGCTGGTTGAACAGAACTACCGGTTTCGTGCCGTGAATTCGCCAGCCGCCGAGAGGCTGGCCGTGGAGCAGGCCTTCGCGCAGTCTGTAGTGTGGGGCTTTCAAGTGGAGGCCGAGGAAGGCACGCGCGTCCTGGTAGACGCCACCAGCTTCTATCTACGCGATGCACGCTTCGTCAGTTCGACGCTGCAACGTTCGAAGGAGGGCACTTTTAAAGCTGACGCTTCGCGCTCCGCCTTCTATCTTCCGGCGACGAAGAACTTCCCGAAGAATACCGAAGTAGAGGCGACCATCACCTACACCGGCGAACCCACCGGCCGTTACCTGCCGGAAGTGGCGCCCTCGCCGGATGCGGTGACGGTGCGGCAGCATCACTCGTTCGTCGAACTGCCGGGGCCGGGGTTTGAGTCGCGTGAGTACGATCCGCGGGCAGGCTACTTCAGCCTGCAGTACATGGACTTCGCCACGCCTGTTGACGCGCCCATCACGAAGCGCTTCATCGAACGGCACCGGTTGCAGAAGAAAGATCCCGCGGCCGCAGCAAGCGAAGCGGTGAATCCGATCGTTTACTATCTGGATGCGGGCACGCCGGAGCCGGTCCGGTCGGCGCTGCTCGATGGTGCGCGCTGGTGGAATCAGGCCTTTGAAGCGGCTGGTTTTAGGAATGCGTTCCGCGTGGAGATGATGCCCGAGGGCGCCGACCCGATGGATGTCCGCTACAACATGATCCAGTGGGTGCACCGTTCGACTCGCGGCTGGTCGTATGGATCTTCGGTGACCGATCCGCGCACGGGAGAGATCATCAAGGGTCATGTGACATTGGGTTCGCTTCGCGTGCGCCAGGATTTCATGATCGCCGAAGGACTGCTGGCGCCTTATGTTTCCGGTAAGCCGGTGCCGGACACGATGCTGCAGATGTCGCTCGCACGCTTGCGGCAGTTGGCGGCGCATGAAGTCGGCCACACGTTGGGACTCGCCCACAACTATGTGGCCAGCATGCACAATCGTGCTTCTGTGATGGACTATCCGCATCCGCTGGTCACGCTCTCGAAAGATGGCGTGCCGGAGTTAGGTGATGCTTATGCGGTGGGGATCGGCGATTGGGACAAGGTCGCCATCACCTATGGCTATCGCGAAACAACCAACAAGAATGAGCTAACGAAAGGCATCGAGGATGCGTTCAAGCGCGGACTCTATTTCCTGACCGATGCCGATGCGCGACCTGCCGGTTCGGCACATCCTGATAATCATCTTTGGGACAACGGCTCCAACGCCATCGATGAACTGAATCGCATGATGGCGGTGCGGTCGGCGGCACTCGTGCGATTCTCCGAAAACAACATTCGCGAAGGCCGGCCCATGAGCGAGCTGGGCGAAACGCTGGTACCGGTCTACATGCTGCATCGTTATCAGGTGGAAGCGGCGGCGAAATCGCTGGGCGGTCTCTTCTACACGTATGCCGTGCGCGGCGATGGCCAGAAGTTCACTGAGATCGTGAGCGGCAAGGAGCAGGCTCGGGCCTTGGATGCGTTGCTGAAGACGCTTGCGCCCGATGCGCTCACGCTGCCCGAACGTGTGTTGCGGTCTATTCCGCCCAACGCCACAGGCTTCCGGCCTCGCGAACCCTTTGCCGGGCGCACCGGCCTGACGTTCGATGCTCTGGCTCCGGCCGAGGCTGCGGCCAACCACACCGTTGGGTTTGTTTTGCATCCGCAGCGTGCGGCCCGGCTGGTGGAACAACATGCCCGGATCGCTTCCGTGGCCGGACTCGATATGGTGATTGACCGCCTGCTCGCAGCCACCTGGCGTGCGCCGCGGGCCGTGGGGCTGGCGGCTGAGGTGCAGAACGTGGTGGAGGACGTGGTGGTGTACCACCTGATGGCGCTCGCTAAGAGCGACGTAGCGCCGGCTCAAGTTCGGGCCATAGCCTCGCAGAAGCTGGAGCAACTGCGCGCCTCGATTGCGACCAAGCCCGACGCTCATTCGCAGTTCGAAGCGGCGCAGATCAAGCACTTTCAGCAGGCTCCGAAGGACTTCGTGATGCTGCGTCCCGCGGAGCCGCCGCCGGGTCAGCCGATCGGCTGCGAAGACCTCAAGTTGGGTGCCTGGCAAGAATAGCTTCGCGTGGCGCAGACACTCTGTCTGCCGTCTCGACACTTTTGTCGAGACGTTTTGAAGCTCAGAAGAACGTGTCCCGATGAGTCGGGACACGGCAGGCAGGAGTGCCTGCGCCACCCGCCTCAACCAACCAGCTTCTCGCAGACCTCGTCGATCTCTGGCGACCGGTCGCGCACGAAATGCTCGGCGGCGAGTTTCAATTCGCGCAGATGCCCGGCGCCGGTCTGGTCCATCTGCTGCTGGTCAGGCTGAAGCGTGGTCTGGAAGCGGTGATAGTTGGGCAGTATCTTGCGCAGTTGGTAGTCCACGGTGCCGCTGACGCCGTCGAAGACAATGTCGAGCAGCGGCTTGGCCCAACCGGCGACGCCCCACTTGCGCGCATCCTCATACGGGATGCGTCGCGTCAGTTCTCCAGTGCCGAGCGACAGCACCATGTAGTCGTCCGCCAGAGGATGCCTCGTCCGAGCCTCCACAACGGCGCATAACGCAGGGTTGTTGGCGTAAACGCCACCGTCGATCAACGCGAAGTAATCAGTAGTTCCCGCTACCGGAATCTTGAGCGGCTCGAAGTAGGTAGGGGCGGCCGAGGTCGCGCGGGCCACCTGTTTCATCGGGAAGTCGTAACTTGGCACCAGCATGGCATTGGCGCTTTTGAAAAGAAAAGGCTGGCGGCGTTCGATTTCGTAGCTGGTCACCACCACTTCGGTGACGGCGTCACGCAGACGCGCGTCACCGAAGAACTCATCGAGCACCTGCTCGATGCCGCTTGCGGGAAATTTCGAGTCGATCAGGCTTCCGGCGGAGGCCAGTTTGTGCCACATGGTGCGGGTGAAGATGCGTTCCCCCTGTTCGATGTAGAAGGAGACCAGTTCTTCGGCGGAGTACTGTGGTTTGCCATCCGCGCCGGGCTTGTTCAGCGCCAGGGCAAGGATGCCGCCGGTGGATGTTCCGGCCATGAGATCGAACAGTTGGGCGGTGCGCTTGCCCGTTCGTTTTTCTATTTCGGCGAGCAGGACGGCCGGGATGACACCTCGGATGCCGCCGCCATCGATCGAGAGCAGCTTGATAGTTTCAGGCATGGGTTTGGAGGGGTCAAAAACATATCGCTCCCTGACGGTCGCGGCTCGGCTAGCAATCGACAACTGTTAGCCGAGCCGCGACCGTCAGGGAGCGATATATGCCCCTACCTTCAGCATATGCCCGCGTGTCAAGTTTTTAGAGCGATTCGTAGAGGTTTTGCTGTGTTTTTGCGATCACGTCCCAGTCGTAATCGCGTTCTGCTGTAGCCCTTGCTTCGCGCTCCAACTCCGCGCGGCGGGCCGGATTCTCGATGAGTTCCAGAATGGCCCGGGCCATCGCAGGACCATCATTCGCGACCAGCACATCACGTCCGTCAACCAGATCCAAACCATTGATTCCAGAAGGGGTTGAGACGATGGCCTTGCCCATCGCCATCGCTTCCATGATCTTGATGTTGGTGCCTGCCGAAGCCACCAGCGGGGCCACCACAATCGCCGCCTGGCGGTATGCCGGACGGACGTCGGAAACGAAGTCTTCCACCTCAATGCCAAATTGTTTTAAGTCGATTGTGATCCGGTCTTTGTAGTGCTCCAAAAAGTACGGATATCGCTTGCCTGCGATGACGTGCAACTTCGGCGCATGGGCGGCCAGCAGGGGCCAGACTTCGCGCAGAAAGAAGTCGAGCGCCATGATGTTTGGCAGGTGCCCGAAGGAGCCGATGAACAGCATCCTCACGTTTTCTGGCTGCTCCTCCGATGGCTGGAACCGGACCAGGTCAACGCCGTTCATGATGGCTACGGCACGCGTCCCGGTGATTGTCTGGCGGTCCTTGTCGGACATGGCGACCACGGCGTCAAAGGATTTCCAGGCCTCGGTTTCAAAACGGACCCAACGCTCGTACTGATAGCGAGTCTCCCAGTCCTCGCGATCCTGCAGCAACTGCGCGTAGAGGTCGAGCGTGATGTCGTGCTCCACCAGAATGGTCTTCGCCGGTTTGCAGTCGGGCTGGTATTGCGCGATCTGGGTGAACTCCAGCTGCGCGATGGCGGGTTGCCATTTGCGGACCATCTGCTGGATCGCACCGCGGAAGGCCGGTGAGGCGAACTCCTCCACCACGTCGGGCCGTCCGGTGGATACGCGCAAGTGGCTGCCGACCCGCTTGACGCTGACGATCTCGACGCAGATATCGAGCAGTTCCTGAGGTGGTTTGGCGAGTTCATCGGCGAATGTGATCAGGACCTGGTCATAGTCGAGCGCCGCACGCCGCATCAGGTTGTACATGCGCACCGCGCCGCCGTGCGAAAGGGGGAAGGGCAGATACGGTGCGGCGACCAGCACGCGTTTCTTGCCTGAGGGTGCGCGGCCAGGGAAGACCGCCACGGCTCCGCTGGTAAGTGCGAGCGTTGGCGCCATGTCGGCCACGGCGATCCGCGCGGGAGCGGAAGCAGCGGCCAGCTTTGTGGCTTCCGCCAGCACCAGCAACGCTTCCGGTTCCGGCGTGATTTTCGCCGTCCGGAGATTCGCGCGGTCGATCGCTTCCAGCCACAGTTGCCGGTTGCCGGACTTGGCGGCGAACCGGAGGTAGTTCCTCTCGAGGGCCAGCGACAGTTCCGATTCTTTGAAGTACCGCTTCGTTGTCGAGCGGTGCATGTGCAGCACTCGTGCGCCGGATACAAACACTGTCGGCCAGCCCTGTAGCCAGCCTCGATAACCTACGTCGAGGTCTTCCACGTAGGCCGGAGCGAAGGTCTCGTCGAAGGCCCCAATGGCCCGTAGCTTTGCCGTGCAGTACAGCGTGCAGCCGCCGCTGCCGTACAGCACATAGCTGTGGTCTTCGCCTTCCACCGGTGGATCGCAGCGCACCGGGAAATCCTCGGCATCGCGCCACTTGAGCGGAGGCATGACGGCCTTGCCGGTCTCTTCGCGGCGCACGCTTTCGGGGAACAGGATCTGTGCGGTGGCGGCGAACAGATCGGGCACGGCGGTGAAGGCGCGCTGCAGCTCCGTGAAAAAGCCGGGCTCCAGCACCATGTCGTTATTGATCAGGCAGACGTGACTGTAGCGTGCGTGGGCGATGCCTCGGTTCACGGCGGCGGCGAACGAAAGCGGCTGCTGCGACGTTTCGATTGTGACCGAGGGCGGCAGCGATGCGGCTGTGCCATCGTCTGAGCCGTTATCCACCACGATGACCTCGCTTGTGGCGGACAACTGCGGCAGCAGGCTGGGCAGCAGGCGCGCAAGCAGTTCCTTGCCGTTGCGCGAGGGAATGACCACCGAAACTCCAGCGGGCAGATTCTCGACGGGCACGATCACCTCGTGCTTCGATTTCAACTCCACCTTGCGCGCGCGGCGATAGTTCAGCGGCCTTCGGAACGCGCTGGGGTGGGCCAATCTCCAGAGGAATGTGAACGTCGCTCCACCTGGCTTCATCTGCCAGCGTACGAAATTCTTGCCACGCCACAGGAAGTGCCGCAGCATGGTTCCGAGCGAGCGAGGCCTGAGCAGGAAGTGGTCGAGGTTTTCGTTGAAGAAGATGGTCCGTAGCGGCCAGAGGCGCATCGGGATGAAGCGCATCTGCCAGTAGGGCATGTTCGGCTGTAGGATCAGGCCGGCGTAGACGATCTCTTTGCCGGCAAACGCAGCCTGCACGCTGGCCAGGTTTTCATCGAACGTCCGGCCGAGATGAAACGGGTGCCAGCGGCCATCGGGAGGAGGGAATTCGGAGACCACATGCAAAGGCAACTCCGGAGCGATCGCGTTCATGCGCTCGATCAGCGTGGGGATCAGGTCTTCCGATCCCGAGGCGAACGCGACTTTGATTCTCTCTTTCAAATCAGCCGTGATTCAGCGGCCGGTTGGCCGGTCTCCCATTCGTCGATCGCTTGCATGCAGAAGGCTGCGGAGACAGGATTGACGAAAGGCAGCAGCGTGGTGCCTTTGCTGCCGAATGAGAATCCGTTGCAGTGCATCTGGTCGCCGCTCGAGTATTGGAATGACCGGCACCAGGCTGCCTCTTCCGCTGCCGCGGCTTGATCCAAGGGCAGGCCGCAGTGCAGGCGCGCGCGCAGGATCTGGGCGCAGACATCGGACCTGCGGAACGTTGGGCCGATCTCGCGTAGCAGCGCTGCTGCCTTTGGCAGGCCGGACTGATAGGCGGCGATGGCGACTGGGCGCTGTGCGGCGGGTAGCATACCTTCCAGGAAGTAGGAGTAGGCGTGGAGCCGGTCCATGACTCTTTCTCTGTTCTCCTCGCCTGGCAGGAATGTCAGGTGCGCTTCGATGGCGATCTCCAGCGCATGCTCATACCAGTCGCGGAACTGTGTTTCGCCGGTGACGACGAACAGGTTCTGCCAGGCCAGTGCCGATTTCAGCTGGAAGCAGCCGGGCTCGCGAGACCAGCGTTTCTCATAGGGGAACGGCGCGAACGTTGGCATTGCGAGGATCGGGTGAATGTCGCGTCCGCTGCGGAAGCGTTGGCCCATTGTGCGGCCACACTCGGCCGCGACCTCCAGGTATTCGTCTTTCTTATCGACCGCGTACAGCGCCAGCAGGCCGCGAACGATGATGCCGCAATCGAAAAAGTAGGCAGGGGAATTGGGCTCAAGTTCGAACGGGATAATTTTGAGCTCGCGATTGCGGCCCTGGCGGGTGAGAAATTGCGCGGCTCTGGTTGCCGCATCCAGAAACTCGGCCTGGCCGGTGCGTTCGAACAAGTAGACCAGTGCGCTGACAAAGTAACCGGTGATCTCGGTGGAGACGGGCAGGTTGCGCCCTTCGGCGGCGAGGTAGTAGCGCGCGACGCCGCCTGAGGGCTCCTGAATCCCAGAATGCAAAAACCAATTGCCGGTGGATTCTAATATGGAAGGAAGTCTAGACAAGAAGACTATTTTACAACTTATCGCATCTTCCGTTCCATCTCGACCACCCTCGGAAAGAGAATATTATTCTCCAGGTGGATGTGCATGTGGAGGTCGGCCTCCAGGTCCTGCAGGCTGTCGAACAGCGCTTTGTAGGTGACGCAGGCGTGGGCGGGAAGCGCGTAGTTATTGGTCGCGGTGCGCATCAGCCGGAGTGCATTGCCTGCGTCATCGTGTTCCGCCTCCATGCAATGGATGGGGTTGCCGATGCTGCCGAAGGGCAGCGCGGGCAGCGGCTGTTTATTCATGGACAGGGACTCAATGCGCTCGACAAAGGGGAACAGAATCTGTTCCTCCTTGGCCAGGTGCGATTCCAGTTCGTCGCGGAGGCCTTCGTAGACCTGGGGCAGGGAGGAGAGCGTCGCCGCGTCCTTTTCGCCATAGACCCTCATGACCTTCAGCAGCCGTTCGGAGATGCGGGGCATTTCTGCCTTCAGGAATTCGTGGTGTTTGTGATTGATGTGGGCCACCAATTCGGTGAGCGGGGCGGTGTTCCAATCACGGTCGTCCTGCCTGGCCTGTTCGAAGGCCGCGTTCAATTCAGCGATCATCTCCTGCGTCGGGATGCCGCGTTCGGTGCACACTTCAGCGAGCGGCCGTTTGCCGCCGCAGCAATAATCGATGCCGCGCTTTTCGAAGGTGCGCACCGCGTTGATGGAAAGAGCCGCGAGTTCGGAGACGGTTTGGGTTTCAGTGATGGTCATGGATGTTTCCTCTAAAACCAGAGTAAGGGCGAGGCTGGTGCCAGGTCGGTGACTTTGGTCACGCGGTATTCAATAGTCTAAAATTCTGTTTCGGCCTCAGCGCGCAGGCCTGCCTTATCGAGCAGGATCATTTCGCGGCGGTTGATGCGGATCAGCCCTTCATTCTGAAATCGGCTGAGGTTCCGCGAAATCACCTCGCGCACAGTACCCAGGTGTAGCGCCAGATCCTGATGTGTGGAGGGCATTTCGAACTGATCGGCCTGCGACTGTTCGGACCATTGAATGATGGTCTGGGCGATTCGCTGGCGGATGCTGCCGAACGTAACGGACTCGATCACACTCACCAGCGTCCGCAACCGCCGTCCTACGATGGCGAGGAGTTTCAAGGCCACGCCTGGATTGCTCATGCACAGCTGATGGAAAACCTGCTTGTGGATGAAGAGCGCCGTCACCGCATCATCTGCCTGTGCCGATGCCGGGAAAGCCCCGCCATCGAACAGTGGAATTTCGGCGAAAGTGGAGGGTGCGGGCTGGACTCCTAAGGTGATCTGGCGTCCGCTGGGAGAACTCTTGATGACTTTCACCGTGCCACTGACCGTGAGGTAGAGTCCTTCGCAGGCATCTCCTTCGTGGAAAATGTACTCGCCGGCTTCGTACTGTTTCTCTGTGGCTTCCTGAGAAAGCTTGTCTATTTCCTCAGGCGTGAGCCCGTTAAACATTGGGATGCGTGCAAACAGGGCCCGCTTAGCGGTGAGCATTACTCAATCGTAGCGAATTTACGATCACGGAGAGACTGGAGACCACCATTGCCACCGCGGCCACAATCGGATTGAGCAGGTCGGCCGCCGCCAGGGTAATGCCGAGCGTGTTGTAAAAGAAGGCCCAGAACAGGTTCATGCGGATGACGCGCATGGTCTTGAGCGAGAGGTCGTAGGCGTCAAGCACAGCGGTTGGCTGGTTGTTCATCAGGACGATTCCCGCAGCCCGCATCGCCAGGTCTGTGCCGGAACCGAGCGCGATGGAGAGATCGGCGCGTGCCAGCGCCGGCGCGTCGTTGATGCCGTCTCCGGCCATGGCGACGCAGGCCCCGGAGTCCTGAAACTCGCGGACGATGGCCGCTTTATCTTCCGGCAGGACGCCTGCGCGAAAACCGTCAGCGCCAACCTGTTGCGCCACCCACTGGGTGGTCCGTTCCGAATCGCCGGACACGATCGCGACATGAATGTTGCGCCGCCGGAATTCGGCGATGGTTTCTTTGGCGCCTGCTTTGATGCGGTCGCCAAAGGCCAGCAGACCGCGTGTTTCTCCGTCCCACCCATAGAACGAAACGGTGACGCCGCGCTGCTCCCACTCGGCAGCCCGGGCATCCAGCTCTTGCGGAATGCTGGCTGCCAGTTTGCGGTTGCCGATGAAGACCTCTTTGCCATCGACTGTGCCCGTTATGCCGAGCCCTTTGCGGACTTTGATATTCGTTGCGGTTTGCAGGCAGCCGCCGGCGCGTTGAACGATGGCCTGCCCCAAAGGATGCTCTGAGTACTGCTCCAGGGCGGCGATGATTCCCAGGTGCTCTTCATCGCATTCGAGCAGTGCGTAGTTACCTTCGGTGATGGTGCCGGTCTTGTCGAACAGCACGACGTCTACTTTGCGCGCAGTTTCCAGCGCGCGAGTGTCGCCGATGAGGATGCCTCGGCGCGAGGCGTTACCGATGGATGCGGTGATCGCCAGCGGTGTGGCGATCCCAAGGGCACACGGGCATGCGATAACCAGCACCGTGATGGCACGCAGTAGCGCCTGTCCGGGTGTTCCGTAGCCGAAGCCGATTCCAGCAATGGCGATGACAGCCGCCAGGGTGAGCACAGCTGGTACGAAGACGCGCGATGCGCGGTCGACAGTGCGTTCGATTTCGGGCCGGGACGCCAGCGCCTGTTCCACTGTCTTTACGATCTGGGCCAGGGCGCTATCGGCGGCGGTGCGGGTGGCGTTCACTTCCAACACACCGGAGGTATTGACGCTGCCGCCGGCGACCGCGGATCCGGGCGACTTGGGAACCGGGGCGGACTCGCCGGTGAGCAGCGACTCATCGGCATGCGACTCGCCTCTCGCCACAATGCCATCGGCCGGGATGCGTTCGCCGGTCTTCACAAGAAATGTCTCACCGGGCTGCAGCGCTTCGATGGCCACGAAGCGTTCTTTGCCATCGATGAGCAGGCGAGCCTTCTTGGGCATCATGCGGTAGAGCATGGAGATGGAACGTGCCGTCCGCTCCTTCGCGACGCGCTCGATCCGTTTGCCGAGCAGCACCAGGGTCACGATGGCGCAGCTGACGTCGAAGTAATAGCGCGTTCCGTGGTGGAACGCCTGCCAGGCGGAGTACGCCCAGGCTGCGAGAATGCCGATGGAAAGAAGGGTCTCCATGCGGATGACTCGCTCTTTCATGCCGAACCAGGCGAGCCGTAGGATAGGGTAGGCGGAGTAGGTTACGACGGGTACCGACATCCCCATCAGGATGAATGGGAAGTACTGCTGAATGCTCTCCGGAATATGTTCGAAGTAACCGGCGTAGATCGCCAGGTTAAAGGTCATGACGTTCAGCCAGAGGAAGCCGGCGATACCCAGCCGCAGGACGGACTCACGAAACTCCGTCTGTACATCTTCCGATTCCGCGTTGTAGGTGGTGGCCTTGTACCCGAGCCCCGTAATGCGCTTTTCGATTCGATCCGGCGGCAGATAGATGGGAGAGAAACGGATCTTCAACAGATCGGAGGCGAAGAAGACATCGGCCGATACCACACCGCGCTCTGAACGCAAGGCATGTTCGATCAGCCAGCCGCACGCGGTGCACCACATCCCGCCGATCTGCAGCAACCGCTCCTCAACTGGGGCGTCGGCTGGAATCGCTTTCGAGCCCGTGGCCGCGCGGTTGGAGATGAGCCCCATCTCCAGGCTGCGTTTGAACAACTCGGTATCGCGTATATCGGCGCCCGATGCGATGACACCGCTCTCTTCGAGGATCGCGTACACGTTGCCGCAACCGGCGCAGCAGAAACGTTCGCCCTTGCCGGTGGGCAGCCCGCACAGTCCACACGCGGAGGCTGTCGCCGCCGCCGTCATTTCAGAGGCTGTCCCTTCTCGTCGAGCATGATCACGTTGGCCTCTTTCGACTTCACATAGACGAAGATCAGGACGCTGATAAAGAAGGTCATGATGCAGGTGACCATCACTTTGTATCTCATGGTTGTTTCTTCTCCGGCATGATAAACGTCATTGGATATTGGCTCGCCGCGCCATCGGGAATGGTGGAGGTGAGGAACCGGAAATGATGCACGCCGGGAGGCGGCGCGCCCATCGCGACAACTTCCACGACGGTATTGGAGTTCTCTCCTGCTTTCACGGAGATGGGGTTTTCCGAGATGTTCAGTTTCAATCCAGGAGCGCCATCGAGCACGAACGAAACTGCGCCGGTCTTGCCGCCGCGATTGTTGATTTCGATCTTGTAGCGGTTCGAGATCTGGCCGGTTTCGGTGAGGAAGTAGAGCCTGGAACGGTCCGGCGAGACGCGCACCATGATGTTCTCGCGCATCGAGAGCGCCAGGAAGAGACCGGAGCCATAGAAACCTAGCACTGCCATGATGACGACGCGCTTGGCGTCGCGGATACCGAGTTTGTAATACCAGGGTTGATTTGGCGCGTCGACCTTCACTCCCTTTTCTCCCCAGGCGTAGTGGATCAGTCCGGGCTTGCCGAGCTTGGCCATGATCTCGTCGCAGGCATCGATGCATTCACCGCAGTGGATACATTCGATCTGGAACGGAGAATTGCGGATGTCGATGCCCATGTGGCAGATGCGCACGCATTTCTTGCACTCGATGCATTCTTTCTTCGCACCCTCTTCGCGATAGTGAACGAGCAGGGAATTGCGGTCGCTCATCATGCCTTGCAGATAGCCGTACGGGCACAGCGTGGTGCAGAAGCGCTGGCGGACGAAGGTGAAGTCGAGGAATGTGAATAGCGTGGTGACGGCTCCGGCGATGCCGCCGGCTGTAATGATGTCGAAGGAGGCCAGGCGTTTGAACAGGTCGCGCGGGTCGACGAAGTAAGATATGAAAACGAACGAAAGAAAGACCGACGCGACCAGTATGAGGAAATAGAATATTGAGCTCGCCAGCAGCCGTCGCTGTTGCGGCTTAAGCTGAATCAGCTTCTTGTTGACCAGCCGCTTGATGCGGTCTTCGAGATAGAGCGAGAATTCGCTGAAGATCATCTGTGGGCAGGCATAGCTGCAATAGACGCGGCCATAGATGAGCGAAACGCCGGCGATGACGAACATCAGGAACATCATGGTGTAGAACAGGATGCTGAATTCGTTGATCCACAGTTCCCAGCCGGCGAAATAGAACCGTTGCTTGGGGATATCGACGCGGATGACGTTGAAAAACGGCAGGACGCAGAAGATGAGGAAGCACACCCAATGAATCCGCTTGCGCAGACGATGGTAGTGTTGTTGCTCGATCTGCACTAATGGTGCAGATGTGACGGCATCATGCCCCGCCATACCAGGATCACCCCCATGATAGTAATGCTCGCTGCCGACAGCCGGGTGCTATAGGGTCCCAGCCTGCGCCCGATCGTTGAAGAGAACATTCCGAGAAACAGAAGAGCAATCGCGTTACCAACGCCGAACGAAAACATGGTGACGGCGCCGGAGATGGGATCGGCGGTCGAAGTGGCTTTCATGAGGGCTGCATAGATCAGTCCGCAAGGCAGAAAGCCCAGCATCAGCCCCAGGCCTAGCTTGCTGCGTGCGCTGGCCGAGTGCATCAGGCGCTTTAGGGGAGTGAGCTTAAGTGATTGGATCTGGACCAGTTGGGAGGTTGGGAAGAGGCCCGCGGTCCACAGTCCGCCGATGATCATGATTGCTCCTGCAACGATCACGGCGATGTTTTCCACTCCGGCAAGTCTTCCCGCCAGGCACATGGCGTGGCCGAGGTAGCCGGCCGCGGCTCCCAGAATTGAATACGTTGCAATGCGTCCTGCGTTATATGACGCATGCGCAAGTGCCATCTTTACTGGAGGTTGGGCTCCCATGGCGATGGAGTAGGCAAGCACGATCGGGCCGCACATCTGCGCGCAGTGAACGCTGCCGACCAGGCCAAGCGTGAATCCCGTAGCTGCGTCAATTCCGATCATTCGCCTGCCAGCCCGCGCTAGACCAAGGCCACTGGTCTGAAATTGATGCTAGCCCAGTCGCCACTGGATTATGTTCAATGTAGGCCACGATCCTATCCACCGAAGACAACCCGGTTCTGACAGTCTGCTCCTCGTTTCGGACGTAATGATCGTAAGACTCATCCTGCCAAAACGGATTGCCGGTGCGGCGAAGCAGTTTGTTCGCTTCCCTGGCGGTTGAGCCCTTGATCCACTTGGTAATTGACGGCACAGGCACCAGGGGCAGGATCAGCAAATGCACATGGTTCGGCATCACGACCCATGCACTGAGGTTGTAGAAACGTCTTTCCTTATCAGCTGCCAGGATGGTATTCGCAACCAGTTCTGCTATTGCAGGCTCTTCTAGCCATTTAGGACCTGTCGCGCAACTTGCAAGTTGCCTGTCTCTTGCTACAAACGCGTGGCCTTTGGTTGGATAAGTACGGGAATCGACTGGCTTGTCATTGGGCAATGATCCAAAAAGGAGCCAAGTTATGAACAAGAACCTTCCCTCTGGCTGACAGTGTGGCAGTTTTCTGTGGTATTCCGGCATTGGTGAAGTTTGGACAGGCGAAACCGCCTGTCCAAACAATGGAAGTGCTGTTGCCGGCGATAGTTTCTCAAGCTGCATTGGTATCGTTCCTGGTGGTCCTCATCCGTACAACACTTTCGGATTTGGCGCCGGAATCGATACGCACTCGCGATGATACACAAACTTCTGCATCGTGATCGCGTTAGTTGGACACCGCGTGGCGCACAACGCACAGCGGATGCAGGTGGATTCGTCCTTCATCATGATGGCGCCCAGCGCATCCAGCTCTTCCGGCTTCATCGCCTTGAACTGCGACATGGGAACGCCCAGCGCCTGTTCGGCCAACTGCTGCCAGTGGTTGTCGGTCGAGACCAGTGCACTCATGCCGACCAGCCGGATCAGGTTTTGCGGACAGACATCGACGCAGCCGTTACAGGCGATGCATTTCGACGTGTCGAACACGGTATTCACGTTGCACTTCAGGCAACGTGCGCCCTGCCTGCGGGCCTCGGCTTCGGGGAAGGCGAGTTCGGTATTGTCCACCGAGACGGCGCGCTGCGTGCTTTCGAGCGCGGGCGGCTCCTGGCGATCCAGCGAGTACCAGTTTTCGGCCATGGTGTAGGCCGCCGGAACCCACTGCTTGCGGACGACAACGTCAGTGCGCGTCTTGCGAAGATAGTCGTGCATCGAGCGGGCTGCAATCTGAGCCGACGCGATGGCGTTGATAAACAGCCGCGGACCGTGCGCGATGTCGCCGCAGGCGAACACATCCGGCGCCGTTGTCTGATAAGTGTCCCGATTCACTTTGATCAGGCCGCGCTCAGATTCCACGTTGTCGCCGGGCTGCAGGAAGGTCAGGTCACTTGTCTGACCGATAGCGAACAGGATGGTGTCCGCTTCGATCTCCTCGGAGGCTTCTTCCTGAAATTGCGGATTGAAGCGGCCGGTCTCATCGAACACGGTGGTGCACTTTACAACTTTCAACGCGCGCAGTGCTCCCTCTTCATCGGTAACGATTTCGCGTGGGCCCCGCTGGCTGTGAAGGTGGATGCCTTCCTCTTCGCCTTCGACGATTTCGCGCTCGTCGGCGGGCATCTCTTTGCGCGATTCCAGGCAGACCAGGTGCACTTCTTTATCACCGCTCATGCGCAGCGCCGAACGCGCGACATCGTATGCGGTCTTTTCGCCGCGCTCCATCTCAGCCTGCTGCTGCTTGGGGTTCAGCGCTTCGAAGGGGCGGATGGCCGAACGTGCTACGTCGTATGCCACGTTGCCGCCACCGATGACGACTACGCGACGCCCGACGGGCAGCGGCTTGCCTTCATTGAAACTGCGCAGGAACTCCAGGCCGTCGTAGACGTTGGGGAGATCGGCTCCGGGGATCGGCAGCTTGCGCCCTTTGGGCAGACCGATGCCAAGGAAGATCGCTTTGAAGCCCTCAGCCCTCAGACTCTGGATCGTGAAATCGCGGCCGAGCCGCATATTGCATTTCAGGTCCACGCCGAGCGACAGGATGGCTTGAATCTCGTGGTGCACCAGATCGCGCGGCAGGCGGAAGATCGGCACACCGACCGTGAGCATGCCACCTGGCTCGGGATTGGATTCGAACACCGTCACTTTGTAGCCGATCTGAGCGAGATCATGGGCGACGGTCAGGCCGCTGACGCCTGCGCCGACCACGGCGATGCGGTCTCCTTCACTACGATTCGGAGGCAGCATACGCTTGTCGCAGCCATTGCGATGGGATTCGTACGAGCCGGTCTCCGGCCCGTACTTGTCGGTCACAAAACGTTTGAGTGCACGGATGGAGACCGGTGCATCGACATCGCCACGACGGCAGTTTGCCTCGCACGGCGCGCCGCACACGCGGCCACAAATCGAGGCGAACGGATTGGTTGCACGAGCAATCCGGTACGCCTCCTCATACTGCCCCTCGGAGATTGCGGTGACATAACCGCAGGCATTGGTGTGGACGGGGCAGGCATCCTGACACTTCACCATCCGCGTCCAATACTCGGACGCGTCCGGTGCCTCGATCTGGTAGAGTCGGTCGCTCATTAATCCTCGTGTTTTTTGTTAAACGCGAATAGAATCAAACCCACCGCATGGATCGCCGCCAGCGCCGCGATCACATACATAAACGTGTCGGAACTTCCGGTCATGCTGTTGAACTGCCGTACCAGCGCTCCGCGGTCCTCATGATTGATTTCGCCATTCATGTAGACCACAATGTAGCCGACTGCGCCCGCAAGAATTGCGATGTAGGCGAACTTAAGAAAGGTGGGAACGTCGGTCCCTTTCTTTTCCTGGATCCAGCCACCGGCATAATCTTTCAAATCGTCAGCCATGTTTCACCTCGTCGTCATTGAACATCTGGTACTTCACCTGTTCGCCCTGCTTGCCGAAATAGCCTTCCTTGAAAGACAGGAAGAAGCAGAACAACCCACCAAAGAAAAACGCCCCTATGATGTATTCCATGGTCGTTCCCCTCTACTTCTCGTAGTCGTCGTTGGGCCGCCAATGCTTGGCCCGGCCGAGTGTTTGCAGGTACGAAACCAGCGCTGTGAACTCTTTCTCGTCATTGACGATCCACGGGTACGGCGGCATCACCGAGCCTGGCACCAGGTCCCGCGGATTGCGGAAGTGCGTCTTGTGCCACTGCGTATCGTACTTGCCGCCTACTCGCGAGAGATCCGGACCGGTGCGTTTGGTGCCGAACAGGTGCGGATTGTCGAAGACGAACTCATCCGGTGTGGAGATCGGTGCATCCACGCCGCGCCAGCCTGAGCGTTTGGTATCGGCGAGCAGCGTGCGGGTCTGTTGCGTGTGGCAGTACCAGCAACCTTCGCGGACGTAGATGGCGCGGCCGACCAGTTGCTGTTCGGTGTAGGGCACCAGTTTCCCGGTAGGCCCTTTCGAAGGATCGGAGTTCTCAAACGGTTTGGACCAGCTCTTGTCGATCAAAGGTGGCGCCACTGTAGTCAGCAAACCACCGATGAAGAAGAAAATCAGTGCGAAGATGCTGAAGGATAAGGTGCTGGAATCTGTTTTTCTGAGCATTGCAATCCTCCCTTATGCCTCGGCCGGCGTCTGTTTTTCGCCGAGCGCGGTTGCCATGATGTTGTATGCGAATAGCAGGATGCCGACAAAGATCAGGCATCCGGAGACAAAGCGCACCAGCCACACGGGCTTGAGCGCGACCACGGTATCGATGAACGGGATCGACGGGTTGTTCCACTGCCATCCCTGCCAGAAGCCGCCGAGCCACAACGTGACGAAGAAGCCCAGGCCGCCGATCATCATGAACCAGTAACTCCAGTTGGCCAGAGCTTCGGAGTGAATCCGTGTTTTGTACATACGTGGAATCACGTAGTAGCAGCCGGCGATAGCGAAAAAGCTGAACGCTCCCAACACAGCCATGTGGGCGTGGCCGGGAATCCAGTCTGTTTTCGAAACGATTGCGTTGACCGTGCGCAGGCTGTGCATCGGTCCCTGGAAGCAGGTGAGCAGGTAGAACATCACGCCCGACATCAGGAACTTCAACGGCACGTTCTCCTTCATCTGGTGCCATTGGCCCTTCATGGTGCCGACAAAGTTATAGACGACAGTCCATACCGGAGCAAGCAACATCACCGAAAAGGCGATGGAAATTGTTTGCAGCCACTGAGAAATCGGTCCATGCAGCATATGGTGCGCGCCGGTCCAGACATAAACGAAAGCCAGCGACCAGAATCCGATCATGGACAATTTGTGGCTGTGCAGCGGTGTGTTGGCCGACTTCGGTATGAAGTAGTAAGCGATAGCCAGGCCAACGGGAGTAAAGATTAAGCCCACCGCATTGTGCACGTACATCCAGTTCAAATTCGCCTGATTCACGCCGGTGGTGAAGAGCACTGCAAAGTTGCCTGTCAGGTATACGAAAGCCGTCCAAAGGATGCAGCCCATGGTGTACCACAGCGATACATACATCTGGTCGTATTTGCGCGTGATCACGGTTGCAAAGATGTTCACGCCGAACATGATCCAGGCGATCACCACCAGCACATCGAGGAACATCGGAAGCTCCGCGTATTCCCAGCCCTGGTTCCAGCCTGCCATCAAAGAGACTACCGCGCCCAGGATAATCACATTCCACAGCGCCGCGGTCGCCATGCCGAGCTTCTCGCTCCACAGCTTCACGCCGCACAGGCGAGGCACATAGTAATATGCCAGACCCATGTCAGCCGCCAGCAGCCAACCGAAGAGCATGCCGTTGACATGCAGCGGGCGCAGCCGGCCATAGCTGAGTGCGGCAACCGTGCCCAGCATCTCCGGCCAGCAAAATTTCGCGGCAATCAGGATAGCGATGATGCCAACGATGAAGAAGTAAGAAATGGCACTCAAGATGAACCATTTCGACGTCAAGTCTTCGTGGACTGTAGCGCCGGCACTCGCTTGGGCCGACGTCTGACCAATGTCCTTCTGTTCCTGCATACCTTATCTCCTCGGGTTCAGACTGCGAATGTAGTTAAGAATGTCTCCAGCGTCGTTCTGGCTGAGACCGATGTCGATCCACGGCGGCATGGCTGAGCCCTGTACACCATACAGAATCGACTCCATGAGCCGTTTGTCGTCGGCCGTGTTCACGAAGAAGCTGTTGCGCAGATTCCTCGGACGCGGAAGGATGTCGAGTGCGTTCGGTCCCTTGCCATCTGCTTTGCGGCCATGGCAGCCGGTGCAGCGGGCGAGGTAAACGGTTTCGCCGTGGGCGATCGATTCGGCCGAAGAGGCCACCGGGTTCTTCTCCGGCACCTTGCGGTCCTTCAGATCGCGGCGTGCGTCTTTGATGAATGTGGTCTGGACGTAATCGAAGACTCCGGCGATCTGGGCCTCGCTCATCACTTTTGCCCACGATGGCATTGAGGTGCCGGGTACGCCCTCCTTAATCGATTTCAGGAACCGTTCCTTCGGTTTGCTGTTGAAGAAGCCGGACTTGGTGAGGTCGCGCGGATACGGGTCCAGATAGGTGGAGACCGGTCCGGCGCCGTTGCCTTTCTCGCCGTGGCAGCGCAGGCACAGTGCCTTGTAGGTTGCCTCGGGCGACTCCAGTTTCGGAGGCGTCTTCAGGTTCGCCAGGTAAGCGGTCATGGCGTCGAAGTCGTGCGCGGTGAACCGGAACGCCGGCATGATGGAATCGGGCGTGACGATCCGCGGATTACGGAAATGATCGCCGATCCATTTCTCGTCCTTCATCAGGCCTTCGAACGACAGGTCAGGGGCGATGCCGCCATCCACTTCGCCGATCTTATGGCAGGCGGCGCAGGCGCGGTCTTTCGCCAGTTGCGCGCCGATCACCTTCAGGTCGCCGGTGACGGGCTTCACCTCGGCGCTGCTATCGAGCTTCGCGACTCCAAGGTGCGCGCGGTAACGCTCAAGCGACGTCTCATTGAAGTTCAGGCCGTGGCGGCTCTTGAGGAAGATGACCAGCGACTTCACTTCGTCATCGGTCAGCGTGAACTTCGGCATGAAGCTGGTGGCCAGATTGGCGCGGGGATCGACAATGGACTCCCAAAGATAATCGAGCTTCCATTTCTTGCCGACTTCAGTCAACTCCGGTCCCAGCGTGCCATCGCTCAGGCCTTCGATCTTATGGCAGCCATAGCAATTCTTGGCGAAGAACAGCTGGCGGCCTTTGTTCAGGTTGGGCGTACCGGCGAAGTTCTCCTGCGTATGGCACTGCGCGCAGGCGGCCTCCATGTAGTCCTTGCTGATGAGCTTCTTCTTGAACTCCTCGCGCCACTCCTTCTGCGCGACGAAGCCCAGCAGCGGCTCGGGCCAGAACGGGTCTTCGCCATGGCTGTAGAAGTTCTCCAGGCCGCGGCCCTGGCCGTCGTGGCAGACCGTGCAGCCGAAGTCGCTGAACTTGTGGCGGCGTTCCCACTTGCCGCCCACCATGCGGTCGCCCATGGCGGCCGAGTAGGTGTGCACCTTCAAGGGTTGTGAATAGTCCTTGAAGCGCGGGTCGTCGATGGCGGCGTGGCAGGTGACGCAGCGGTCGACGCGCGTTTCGCCGAACTGCGTGACCATGATCTGCTCGATCTTCGGGCTCCTGTCGGCCAGTTCGGCCTTTTCGGCCTCGCTGGTAGCGCGCGAGCGCGCCTGGTCGAAGTAGGCGGTCTGGTGCCGTTCCCACTTATGAAAGAATTGATCGTAAAATACGAAGCCGTGGACCGTGAGCGCCACGATGCTTGCAATGGCTAATGCCAGTCTCATAGTTTCAGTTCCTCACCAGGGTGAGACAAAGCTCCAATTGGGTCCGCGGAAGAATGTTCCGATGATCATGAGAATTACGTTGACCACCGCGAATAGCATGAACAGCGAGTTGGCCAGGATGCGCTCCTTGGCAAACCACACGCCTACGCCACGCGGACTGCGGTCAATGTATGGGACAAGTAGTAATATCAGGACCTCGATACCCGGAATCCCGACACCACCCCAGAAGGCCGAGTAGCTGACCAGTTCCTGCAGGCCCAGGAAGTACCAGGGCGCCTTGGCCGGATTCGGCGGATGCATGATGTTGACCGGCTCTTCCAGCGGCGCTCCGAAAAAGTGCGCGACTACCAGGATTCCGGCTACTGTCAGAACGAAGACAAACAACTCGGCAAGGAACAGATTCGGCCAGCTGAAGACCGAGTTGTCCGGTACGTTGCCGGTCTTGGTGAACGGTCCGCGCACAAAACCCATCAGGCCGTAGGAGCCGCCATTCGGTTTTGCACCGGCGACCACCTGTACCGAAATCGAATCCGGTTGCGTGATGGCCGCCTCTGCTTCCGGCGGGCGGGAGAGGCCGCCATCCTTGCGGATGCGCCAGAAGTGGATCATCACCATCAGGGTGACGATGGCGGGCAGCACGGCTACGTGCAGCACATAGAACCGGAGCAGCGCTTCCTGGCCGACGGTTGCGTCGCCGAGCAGGACGAACTTCATCTCTTTGCCGATCACCGGTGCGTAGCCCGCGATGGCCGTGCCGACCGTGATCGCCCAGAATGCCAGCTGATCCCACGGGAGCAGATAGCCGGTGAAGCTCGAGAACAGCGTGAGCAGGAACAGGATCATTCCCACCACCCAGTTGAATTCGCGTGGTTTCTTGTAAGCGCCAGTTAGAAAGACGCGCGCCATGTGCAGGGCAACTGCCGCGACCATCGCGTGCGCCGCCCAGCGGTGCATGTTGCGCAGGAAGGTGCCGAAGGCCACCGAACCACGCAGGTCGAGCATGCGGTCGTAAGCCTGCGTGGTTGACGGCACATAGTAGAACATCAGCAGGATGCCGCTCACCGTGAGGATCAGGAACAGGAACAGCGAGATCAGGCCGAGGCCCATGGTGTACATGGGACGCAGCGTGTTCCTGTTGACCTTGACCGGATGCAGGTGAAGGAAGAAGTTGGTGAAGGATGTGGCCGCTCGCCCGTGGTCTGTGTGAGGCAGCGGATTGCGGAAGATGGACGTCCAGACATCGGACGGCAGTTGCTTGACCCGTTCAATGACCGTCATATATTTAGATAGGTTCCTGATTTAACTTCCAAGCCAGTATCGATTTCGAGGTCGCCATTGGGCTTCAGGCTGATCTTGTACCAGGGCAGCGGTTTGGGGGCCGGGCCGCCGGTCACCACGCCATCCTGATCAAAGCGCGATCCGTGGCAGGGGCAGGCGAAACCGGTTTCCGAAAGGCCGACAATGCAGCCCAGGTGCGTGCAGGTGGTGGAGATGGCGGCAACCTTGTTGCCTTCGCGCACCACGCAAACGCGCCTAGCTTCGAGCGAGATGCGCGCGCCGGAGGGGAACTCCTCGGGTTTGCCGATGGCGAACTTTGTGGGCGGGCCGTAGGTGGCGCGCGGTTTGATGAACACCAGATTGGACACGACGCTGACGATCGCCGAGCCGAACAGCGCTACGCTGCTCAACCACGAAAGGGCGCTGCGGCGCGAGGCATCCTTCGGTTGTTGCTCTTCATTCTTCGCTGAGATCATCGTTCTTCAAATTCTCCGTTGGGGGATCTACCAGTTCTTCCAAATCAGACCAGAAGACCTGATACTTCACGTCTTCCAGATTGCGAAAATAATCCTTCTTTACCGCGTACACAAACGCACAGCCGCCCGCCAGCGCCATGGAGATGCTGGCCAGAATCGCGACCCAGGTGTACTCTACTGCCAATCTTCTTCTCCGCTGATCTGCGCCAGTTGCAGCCACTTTTGGGAGTCCGCGGCGAGACGTTCGATGGTGGCGCCGTCCAAGACTTCCGCGAGCTTCGCCTGCGCATCCGCCCACACGTGATGGGCGGCGCAAAACGCTCTTCGGTTGCAGCCGTCGCCATGCGGCAGGCAGGAGTTCAGGCTGAGCGGACCTTCCACCGCGGTGATGACGTCAAGCATGGTGATGTCCGCCGCCGGGATCGCCAGTTCAAAGCCCCCCGACGCTCCCCGGTGGGAATTGACGAGGCGCGAACTGGCCAACCGTTGCATGACCTTTGATAGAAAACTTTCCGGTGCGGCTGCGGCTTTTGCAAGGTCCTGGATAGGTACTCGCTGACCTTTAGGAAGGCCTGCAAGATGGACCATTACGCGTACGCCGTAATCCGCGGCTCGAGTGAGTTGCATGGATTCTCCACGAATCGGACATTCCGGATTCGGATTGTCTTTTAGCATTTCGGATGCCAAACTCTTGTAGTCTTTTCATCTACTCTGCGGCCCAATAATGTTACATCCGGCACATGGCGGCCTAATGAGCGCGCACTAAAGTGGGTGGGGGAAATGGCCTAAGTGGGTGGGTGTGGGGAAACCACCCCCTAAGGAAAAATCCCTACTCTCCATGAGCGAATCTCAATTAGAACCCCGCATTTAACAGTAGGAGGGTTACATTGAAGTTTCTAACTACAAAGATGAAAATCGCAGCGGTACTGTTCGCGGCAAGCACGGGAATCGCACAAGCGGGTCTTTTACTCACGGTTTCCGTGGGCTACTATGATCTTCCGCCCGGAGGATCATTTACAAATCCGTTGCCCACTCCCTGGTATGGAAGTCCGAACACCACTTTTCTGGGCGACGCAACAGCTGCCACTCGCTCCGATCCGGACGAAGCGGGTGTGCTGATTGCCAATACCGGTACTGTTTCGGCCACGCTTGGCCAGGGGTTCAATATTAACTACGGGACTACGGTGCAGAACTGGGATAGTTTGATCGGCGCAGGCGGCTTGACCATTGCTCCTGGTCAGTTTGTGGTGCTGTCCGGGACCACGTCGGCCACCGATAACGACATGGATTTGAGCGAATTCGCCTTTACGCAGAATCCGGTCGTGTCGCTTACCATCAATGGGACGTTGTACAGCTTTACCGATTCCACGCGAGTATTGCACGGCGGCCCCGTTTCCGCGAATGAGACGATTCCGTGGACGAGCATCGGCCAGATCAGCACCAATACGGGAGTGCCCGAGCCTGGCACATTGTCACTGCTGGGAACTGCACTCGCCGGACTTGGCGTGCTTCGGTTCCGTCGAAGATCCTGCTAAACTTTGGTCGATGAACTTTTCCGGAGTTTGGAAGCTGATTCGGGGGGAGAGCGACTTCGGTTTTCTCCCCCCGCCTCGCCTGCGTATCGATACGATTGTCCAACACGAGCAGCAGTTGCAGATCAGCACCCGGCAGAAGGATGCGAATGGGAGCATTACCGTCGAACGGAATCTGGAGATAGGCGGTGGGCCGACGCAGATCCTCATTCATGGCCGTCCACGCATGATCCGGGCATATCTTGACGGTCCGCAACTGGTGATTGAAACCCTTTCCGAGGTTAGCGGCACCAGCCGCCGCATTGAAGACAGGTGGTCTCTCGACGATATGGGACAATGGCTGACTATTGCCCGGATGCATGAACAACCTGGCGGGGCAGTCCATCAGCGCTTACGGTTGCGGCGCGAAGGGCTATGAAGAGAGGAGTGGGCGGAAGAAATGCGTCCCTATCTGGAAGTGAAGGGGCTACACTGCTGCGGATGCCGAAGTTCTTGCGCGGCATCCGCTATTGGCCGACTCTCTGCTCTCAACCTTTTGACTGATTGTGATTGTACTTTACGCCGCCGGCGCGTGTCGCAGTTTTCAGTTTCATAGCTGGACTTCTCCCTATGTTTTCCAATGCGGAATCAAAAGGAAAAAATGATCACAGCTGCGAAAAGATTTCGCGCAGGCTACGGATTTGGAACTCATCAAGCCTCACTCCCGGCAGCCGGACATAATCGGAGATGATCACGCCCTGGTCTTTCAGCAACAGTTTATGTGCCGCGATGCACAGGTCGATCGTCTGCATCTCCAAATTCAAAATTGGCAGCAGGCGGTTGAACTTCTGCATTCCACTCGCCCGCTCGGCGAGTAGCGAGTAAAACACCTCCACATCCTGCCGGACGTGCCCCGCGCCGCCCATTAGTCCGTGTCCGCCGCGCGCCAGAAAATCCGGTAGCTGAAGCCCGGAGAAGCCAACCAGATACGTAAGTTGTCCGGGCGGAAACGCCGCGGCAAGTGCCGATGTCATGGGACCTGGTGGAACGAAATCCACCTTGATGGAACAGAATTGGGGATACTTCTCTTCGAGTTGCCGGATGGAGGCGATCGGAATCCGCACTCCCGTGAGCGAAGCGGAGTATTGCAGAATCTGGGGGATTGGCGCCGCATCCATCACTGCTTCCAGATGCGCCATCACCGCTTCCGGAGAGGCGGGCACCACGAACGGTGGGAGCACCATCATCGCATCGCAGCCGATCTGTTGAAATGCGCGGGCCTGCTCTACGGCGAGGAAAGTGGATTGTGCGGTGACGTTGAAGATGACGGGGATGGAACTGGCTTCGCGAATGGTCCTGGCGGCGAGCAGGATCTCCTCGCCGGAAAGCTTCCACCATTCACTAACAAAGCCCGGAAAGCACAGTCCGTCCGCCTTGGCATCGCAGACATATTGTACTTCCCGCTGGAGGGAGATAAGATCGAGGCGCCCTTCCTCATCGAAGGGTGTTTGCAGAATCGGAATGACGCCTCGAAGCATGGGATTCTTATGACCACTCGCAAACGAGCGAACAGGCGAAACCGCCTGTTCCACCCTTGAAAACTTGGGACTTCCGGTGGTGGGACAGGCGGTTTCGCCTGTCCAAATTAAACCGGAACCTCAACCTCAACCAACGGCCGCTTGAACTTGCACTCTGGATTCGGACATTGTGCGAAATTGCCCGCCTTCAGATACTTCTCAATCATATAAGGACCCTTGCACTCAGGGCATGCTTCGTCGATCGGACGGCCCCACGCCACAAAGTCGCAATCCGGATAGCGGTGGCATCCGAAGAATGTCTTGCCGCGCTTGGACCGGCGCTCCACTACATCGCCTTCCTTGCAGGTCGGGCACTTTACCCCGATCGTCTTCTGCTTCACGAACTTGCAGGTGGGATAATTGCTGCAGGCCGTGAACTCGCCAAAGCGCCCGTACTTCATCACCAGGTTGCTGTCGCAGGTGGGGCACTTTTCATCGAGCGGAACGTCTGCCTTCTTCTGCTCGCCGCCCAACGGCTTGGTCGTCTTGCAGTCCGGATAGCCGGAGCAGGCAAAGAACGTACCGAAGCGGCCTTTTTTGAGGACCATCGTGCGGCCGCAGTTTTCGCAGTACTCTTCGTCGCCCTGATCGCTGAGATCGACCTTATCGACATCGGCCAGATCCACCGTCAGCTCGCGCGTATTGGTGCATTCCGGGTAGCCGGTGCAGGCGATGAAGCTGCCATGCCGGCCCCATTTGATCACCATCGGCTTGCCGCACTTTTCGCAGATCAGGTCGGTGGGCTTCTCCATCCGCTTGATGTCGGTCATCTGCGTTTCTGCGCGGATCAGATCATCGGCGAATTTGTTGTAGAACTCCTGCATCGCCAGGCGCCAGTCGATCTTGCCCTCTTCGATTTCGTCGAGCGCGTCTTCCATGCGGCGCGTGTACTCGACGTCAAAGATGTCGTTGAAACATTCGAGCAACAGGTCGGTAACCACCATCCCGAGTTCGGTGGGATAGAACTTGCCGCCTTCTTTCTTCACGTATTCACGTTCCTGAATCGTGGAAAGAATCGACGCGTAGGTCGACGGGCGGCCAACGCCATCGGCTTCCAACTCTTTCACCAGCGTCGCTTCCGTAAAGCGCGGAGGCGGTTCGGTGAAGTGCTGCTCCGGCGTGATGGCCTTGAACTTCAGCGTTTCGCCCTGGGTGACCAGCGGCAGTTTGTGCTTCAGCTCTTCGTCATCCTCGTCCTTGGCGTCCTTGCCCTCTTCGTAGACGGCCAGGAAGCCGTCGAACTTCGGTACGGAACCGGTGGCGCGGAACATGTAGCCAGCCTTACCTGCGCCGGTTGCCGCTACGTCGATCGTGGTCTGATCGAACAATGCCGGCAGCATCTGCGAGGCGACAAAGCGGTTCCAGATCAACCGGTAGAGCTTCAGTTCGTCTTCCTGCAGCACGTTCGCCAGTTCGTCCGGCGTGCGCATGGCGGAGGTGGGACGGATCGCTTCGTGGGCGTCCTGGGCGTCTTTCTTACCTTTATATACGTTCGGCTTTTCCGGCACGTAGTTGGCGCCATAGCGCTGGCCGATCAGCTCGCGCACTTCGATAAGCGCATCGTCAGAGACGCGCGTCGAATCGGTACGCATGTAGCTGATCAAACCGGTGGCGCCTTCGTCACCCAACTCCACACCTTCATATAAGCGCTGGGCGAGGCCCATGGTGCGTTTGACGCTGAAGCGCAGCTTGCGCGCCGATTCCTGCTGCAGGGTCGACGTGATAAACGGGGGCACCGGATTGCGCTTCTTTTCGCGCGTGCCGACTGCGTTTACCGTATAGGTCGCATTTTCCAGGTCGGCGACGATCGCATCCGAGGTAGCCTGATCCGAAATCGTTACGTTTTCCCCATCGCGCTTTGCCAGGCGGCAGGTCAGTACCGGCGGCTTCTTGGCGTTCAGTGCGGCGTCAATGGTCCAGTATTCGGTCTTCTGGAAGTCCTTGATGGACCGTTCACGGTCGACGATCAGGCGCAGGGCAACGGTCTGGACGCGGCCGGCGGACAAACCGCGGCGGACTTTGTCCCACAACAGCGGAGAGATCTTATAGCCGACCAGCCGGTCCAGTACCCGGCGGGCCTGTTGCGCCTCCACCAGGTGAACGTTCACTTCAAGGGGATTCAACATCGCCTTCTGGATGGATTTCTGCGTGATTTCGTTGAACATCACCCGGAAGATCTTGGGTCCGCCGGCTTTCTTCGACTCCAGCTCTTCCTGGAGGTGGTAGCAGATCGCCTCGCCTTCGCGATCAGGATCGGCTGCGAGGTAGATGTTATCCATGCCCTTGGCGGCGCTACGCAATTCGCCGATGAGCTTTTTCTTGCCTTCGATCACCTCATAGGTGGGTTCGAAGCCGCCGTCGACATTGACGGCGAGATCTTTCTTGGGCAGATCTTTGATGTGGCCGAGCGAGGCCTTCACCGTAAAATCCTTGCCCAGGTACTTCCCGATTGTTTTCGCCTTCGCCGGCGATTCGACGATGACGAGTGATTTAGCCATAGTGTATTAACTTACCTAACTTTTATAAGGACTCTCTCACCACACTTTAACAAAGTTCTTGCCGGGAAGTTGCTTTACCATTCCCTGCATCTCCAAATCGAAGAGGCCTGCGATGAGTTCCGATGACGAATAGTTTTCCATTGTTGCCATCAGATCGTCAATATGGATAGCCGTATCTACTTGAAGACAATCGAGAATTGCTTTGTTGAGTCCTTCCTGTGGGGTGAGCGGGAGGCTGGTCTGCTTGGCATAACCACCGGCCTGGCCCGCTTTTTTTGCAGCGATGAAGCGGCGGTCCTCGGGGGAAAGGTCGTTGAAAACGTCGTTCCAGTCCTGGATCAGTTTTGCACCCTGCTTAATGAGCAGGTTCGGCGCCCAGCTCATTTTGGAGGTGATATTGCCGGGTACGGCGAACACTTCGCGGCCGTGGTCGAGGGCCAACCGGGCCGTGATCGTTGATCCGCTGTATTGGGCTCCCTCCACAATGAGCACTCCGGCCGACATGCCGCTGATGATCCGGTTCCGGATCGGGAAGTTTTGCGGAAAGGCTGGGGAGCTCATGGGGAATTCCGATATCATGAGCCCCTTGTCGGCTATGTCCGCATAAAGCTTCTTGTTTTCCTGCGGGTAGATGAGGTCGACGCCGCACCCGAAGACGGCGACAGTCTCGCCACCCCAGGCCAGGGCAGCCTTGTGGGCGGCGGAATCGATCCCGCGGGCCATGCCGCTGACGATGGCGATGCCGGCCGTGGCCAGGTCGGCCGCCAGCCGTTCCGCGGCGGCTAGACCGTACGGAGTGGGATGGCGGGTACCGACGACTGCGACGCCCACCGATTCGGTCAGGTCCGTATTGCCGCGATAGAAGAGCCCGTGCGTCGGGTCGTAAATCGGCCGCAGCCGTTTCGGGTAGCGCGGGTCGGTGATGGGCAGGAAGCCGGCGCCGGACTCCATCATCTTATGCTGCTGGTCCACGGCGTCATCAAAGGTGCAGCCGCTAGTGATGGACCGCGCAGTACTCCCGGAGATCCCCTCCGCTTCGAGTTCGGAGAGCGAGGCGCGGAAAATCTTGAGTGGAGTCTTGTAGCGTTCGATCAGTTTGGCCGAGGTGCGGGGTCCCAGGCCGGGAATCAGGCGAAGGGCGAGCCAGTGGGCCAGTTCGTCGTCGGAGATGAGAGCAGAGGCCATGTCATGTTAGTTGTGGCTCTGGCATGGAAATCTTCTCAAAGATTTACGGATTTTCCGGCCATTGATGGCGTGGGTACCGCCGCGAGAGCTCCTTGCGGACCTGCGGGTACAGCCTCTCCCAGAAGCCGGCCAGGTCCGTGGTCATCTGCACGGGTCGCTGATTGGGCGCCAACAGATGCACGACTACCGGTACCGCCCCGCGGGCGATGCGCGGGGTGGTCTTCATGCCGAAGAAATCCTGAAGCCGCGATTTGATCCACGGCGTCTGATTGGCCACGTAATTCACCCTGGTGGTGCGGCCGCCAGGCAGTTTGATCTTTTCCGGAGCCACCTCTTCGAAGATGCGCCTTGCCGCTGGTTGCAACTGGTTCAGCAGGGCGGCTTCCAGGGCGCCGGCCTCCAACTGAGCCCGCAGCTCGCTGAAACTGCGGATCCCGAAGCAAACGGTTCGCAACGCTGCCGTAAGGTCAGGCGCGGCGAGCTCCATGTGCGCTGCGGCAAACTCGAATCGCGCCAGCAACTCCGCCGACTGCTCCTCGCTCACCAGTCTCGCATCCTGGGCTTTGGTGGCGAGCAACGCGGCGGTAGCCTCCGGCTCCGGCCTGTGCGACCGGGTCTGCTCAATCACGATGTTGTCGTAGAGCAGGGAACTCACCTCCTCCACCCGTTCCGCCGTGCGGTTCCACTCCACTCCGCTTTGGGCGGCTACCGATTCGGGAAACAGGTCGAGTAGCCAGTCCGGCTCCACGGCGCTGGCCAGACGGACCAGCGGCAACCCGCGTTCGCGGCGGTCTTCAATATCCACGGCCACCAGGAACTGGTGTGTAGTCACGCTGCTCATGCGGTCAAGCATTGCCTGCCCACCGCCGCTCAACTGCAATTCGCCCGACGCCTGCTTGCGCGCGACGCGATCGGGAAACGCGGCCAGGATCGATTGCAGGATCGCGGCGTCAGGCGTATCGGGATTGCGCGGCGGGTTCACAATCCTGCGGATCTGTTCGTACAACTGCTTGCTGCGCTGGGGCAGGCCGGCTTCGGCGAGCAGCAGCAGGTCTGAGGGAGAAGGATGCGGGGCCTCGCCCTGCAACCGGTCACCCGCGCTAAGCACAGCCGCAACCCGGCACGCCAGGTCGCCAGCTTTGCGGTGCAGCGCCTCCACGATCATGCATGCCAGCCTGGGGTGCAGCGGCAGCGTTGACATCTTGCGGCCGGCCGCGGTCAGCTTTCCGGTTGTATCCAGCGCATGCAGCCGGCGCAGCAAGTGTTCGGCCGAGGCGACTGCTGCGGCAGGAGGGGCTTGCAGCCAGGGGAGGGAATCGATGGCTCCGACTCCCATCGACCGCAGATCGAGGACCGTCTGTGACAGTTCGCGCCGCCCGATCTCCGGAGTCTCCTGCGCCGGCCGACGATGGAAGTCCTCTGGCGTGTACAGCCGGATGACCAGTCCCGGCGCCGTGCGCGCGGCACGGCCTGCGCGCTGTGTCGCCGAGGCCTGGCTGATTCGCGCGACGTTCAGCGACGGAATCCCGGTCCAGGCGGAATCCGAAGCGATTCGCGCCAGTCCCGAGTCGATCACAACGGTGACGCCATCGATGGTGATGGAGCTTTCGGCGACGTTGGTGGAGAATATCGCCTTGCGCTTTGCCGCAGGCTGCACCGCCTGATCTTGTTCCTCTGGCGAGAGGTCGCCATGTAGAGGCAGCAGCAACAGGTCCTCGCGGTTGGCAATCCCCTGGCAGGCGCGTATCGCCCGCCGGATCTCCGCGGCTCCAGGCAAAAAGACCAGTACATCCCCTTTGTGCTTCAGGGCGGTGGGAAGTGCCGCGGCTACCTGGTCTTCGATCGGCGCGGATGAAGGCGGCGAATAGGTGACTTTGAGTTCGTGCAGCCGCCCTTCGCTGCGCAGCACCGGGCATTGATCCAGCGCCTCGGCGATCGGCGCGGCATCGAGCGTGGCCGACATGACGATCAGCTTCAGATGGGGCCGCGTCGTCTGTTGCAGCCTGCGCAGCAAAGCCAGCGCCAGGTCTGCGTCGAGATGCCGCTCGTGAAATTCGTCCAGCACGACGATATCGACGCCCTTCAATTCCGGGTCGGACATCAGTCTTCTGGTCAGCACGCCTTCGGTGAGGAAGCGCAGGCGGGTTCTGGCCGACGACACCTCTTCGAATCGCACCTGATAGCCCACGGTCTCGCCGGGTTGCTCGCCCAACTCGTATGCAACCCGCCGTGCCGCCATGCGCGCCGCGATGCGCCTTGGTTCCAGCACCAGCACTCCTGCCTTGGTGAGCTTCAGAAATGCCGGCGGGACGCGCGTGGTTTTGCCCGCGCCGGGCGGCGCTTCGAGCACCAGGTTGCGGTTGGCGGCAAGGCACTCGAGTAGCTGTGGCAGCAGGCGGTCGATCGGAAGTGAGGACACTTGTCCTATTGTATTTCTCAGCCGGGCCGGCGCGCTAAACTGGTAGCGTACATGTCATCCTCTTACCCCCCTCTCACGCCGCCTACGCGGCTCCTGTTTGGTCCAGGCCCAAGTCCGGTCGCACCGCGTGTTTACGAGGCGATGTCGAAGCCGATCGTTGGCCATTTGGATCCGTACTTTTTTCAGGTGAACGAAGATATCCGCGCCTTGCTCGGCCACGTCTGGGGCACCTCCAACAGCTTCACCATGGCCATTAGCGGCACCGGCAGCGCCGGCATGGAGACCGCGGTCAGCAACTTCGTCGAGGCCGGCAGCAAGTTTGCCATCTTCGCCAACGGCTTCTTCTGCGACCGCCTGACAGAGATGGGCAAGCGCCAGGGCGCTACCGTCGTCCGTCTGGAAAAGCCGTGGGGCGAGACCTTCGCCGATGACGAGGCGCGCGAGTTTATTCTGCGCGAGCGCCCGCAGGTGGTGGCCTTTGTCCATGCCGAAACCTCTACCGGTGCACTGAACCAGGGCAAGGCGATCTGCGAAGCCGCGCATGAAGTCGGCGCGTTGGTGATCGCCGATTGCGTCACTTCGCTCGGCACCATGCCGATCAATATCGACGAGACCGGGATCGACATTGCCTATAGCTGCACACAGAAGGGTTTGAGTTGCCCTCCCGGCCTGGCCCCCATCACCGTTTCGCCGCGTGGCGTCGAATACCTGCGAGCCAAGACCAGCGTGAACCGTTCCTGGTATCTGGACCTGAAACTCCTGCTTGAATACTACGAAGGCGCGCACCGCTATCATCACACCGCGCCGATCAGCATGTTCTACGCGCTGCGCGAAGGCCTGGCGTTGATCCATGACGAAGGACTGGAGAACCGTTTCGCGCGTCACAAGCAGAATCACGAGGCGTTTGCCGCAGGCTGCGAAGCGATGGGCATGCCGATGCTGGTTGCCGCCGGCCATCGCCTGTGGCCGTTGCAGACTCCGCAGATTCCGGCTGGCATCAACGACGTGGCGATCCGTAAGCGCCTGATGGATGCGCACGGCATCGAGATTCTGGGTGGCTTTGGTCCGCTCGCCGGCAAAGTGTTCCGCGTCGGCCTGATGGGTGAGGGCTCAAAGAGGGATTACGTGCTGCTGTTGCTCGAGGCTTTGGAAGTCGCACTCAAGGCGGAAGGCTATGTGCCTCCGGCCAGTGGCGCGAAAGCCGCGGAAGCTTTGTACTAAACCCGTAGGGAGATCCCCCGGCTCTGCCGGGGAGGCAGTAGAAGTTTGACATTTCCGGGAGTCCATCGCGGAAACTACCAGACGTGAGCCGCCAAGCACACGAAAGGAGTTTTCACGA